>JAEEGF010472843.1_pt1 | contig 114513 bp, 80 predicted proteins | sample 9134171 | NCBI WGS metagenome assembly JAEEGF01 (sample SAMN16246542, study PRJNA631951) | gut metagenome | biome: gut microbiome; feature: rumen; material: AP-attached | host: Bos | place: Iran: Karaj | collected 2018-10
ACTTCCGCGCGCTGTGGATCCAGCGTATCAACGCTGCCGCTCGCATGGAGGACCTCTCCTACAGCAAGCTGATGGGCCTGATTCACAAGGCTGGTATCGAGATCAACCGCAAGGTGCTCGCCGACCTCGCCATGAACAATCCCGCCGCTTTCAAGGCAATCGTTGACGAGGCTAAAAAGCACGCCTAATCAACCGATTCATTCCAGAGTATTAATTTCCGCAAAATGCTACCAGGCTCCAAGGGGGTGACCCCAAGGAGCCTGTTTTTTGTCCTGACAGGAAGGTTCGGTCGGGAGCTAGAGAAGGTTCGGTCTGATGTTACTTGTACTTCTCGTAAAGGTTGATGTACTCCATGATGCTGTCGATGGCCTCTTGTCGCATGTCATGCCGGAGCGAGCCGTCGTTCAGTACATTGGCCAGTGCAGGATAGATCTTCGACCAACCTGATGCATTCTGGGTGTGCATATAATCCTGGGCATCGATGAGGGCCGAAATCAGTGCCACACTGAGGCTTTTGTCCTTGTTCTTCTTCACGGCCAGATGGCCCAGTTCTCTGGCCTCGTTGACCTCAAGGTAGTCGCTCATCGCCTTGGCATAGGCATACACAGCCAGTGTGCCGGCATCGAGTTTCTTGACCAGTTTCTCTTTACTTTTGGCCTTGTAACGACCCATCAGGTAGTCACCTATTTGCTCACCCACTGGGTAACCACTAAAGAACCAGCCAATCTTGTTGATGATGGCCAGGCGCACATCGACAGGTGATTTCTTGTCAGCGAGGAACTCGAGCACGACTGAAGGGATCTCTCCTTCCATACCCTCATCAATCAGCTGCACCATCGGGTGGTCCTCGTAGGCGCCGGCAAAGTAGGTCGATGTCAGGGGCGAATCAGCCCAGCTGGCAGTAAATGCCAGCAGCACGGTGATAGTGGAAAGGAATCTTTTCATCGTCTTTGGTTATTTATCAAATCTCCAAAAAGATGGTTCCTTTCAGTGAAAGGAGGTCCGCCTCGCGTTACTCGTACTCCCTGTAAAGGTTGATGTACTCCATGATCCCGTTGATGGCCTCCTGTCGCATGTCGAACTTCAGAGAACCGTCGTGCAGGACTTTGGATACTACGGGATAAATCTTCGACCAGTCGCTGTCCAGATAGACCTGGGCATCGATAAGGGCCGATATCAGTGCCACGCTGAGACTTCTGCCTTTGTTCTTCTTCACGGCCATATGGCCCATTTCGCTTGCCGCGGTGACATCAAAGTAGTTGCTCATCGCCTTGGCATAGGCATACACGGCCAGTGTGCCGGCATCGAGTTTCTTGACCAGTTTCTGCTCGTTCTTAACTTTGTAGCGGCCCATCAGGTACTCGCACAGTTGCTCTCCCACCGGGGTGCCGTCAAAGTTCCAACTCAACTTGTTGATGACGGCCAGGCGCACATCGATAGGCGATTTCTTGTCAGCGAGGAAGTTAAGCAGGACGGTGGGCAGGTCGCTTTGCATATTTTCGTCAACCATCTGCACCATCGGGTGGTCAGAGTAGGCGTCAGCAAAATGCGTCGATGTCAAGGGCGAATCAGCCCAAGCTGCGGTGAATGCCATCAGCAATGTGATAGCGGTCAGTAATCGTTTCATAGTCATTTCTCTTTAATTAGGTTATTACAATACGCAAAGGTATGATATTTATTCGTGAAAAACAAAAATAATAGCAGATTTGTCTTATTCAGCCGCATCAACGGCCACAGCTATGTCTTTTCGGCTATGGCCGATGAAGAGATCTTCTGGAAATGCCTTATTCTTTACTTCTATTTACAATTATCCTGTTTCATTATTTATTGGGCAAAGATTGTGCCAGATATGTCATTTTTCCATGCGATAAAAGAGTGATTATTAAGTTTTTTGTTTACCTTTGCGAAAATAACCTCTATAAATCCGGATGAGAAATGAAATATGACGTTTTCATATCCTGCAGGAACTTCGATTATGACATCGCCGAAGAGGTCAGCTCTTTCCTGAGAAGCAAAGGCTTGAAAGTGTTCTTCTCCAAGAGGTCGATTGACGAGGAAGGGCACTCGCTATACGAGAAAGTGATAGCCAACGCAATTCGCGATTCGGCTAACATGATTGTGATCTGCTCCAATGCCAACTACGTTCGTGATGACCGTGAGGAAGGTTCTAAATGGGTTTACTACGAGTGGTCGACCTTCCACCAGATGATCCTGGACAAGGAAAAGCCTGATGGGGCTGACATCGTCACAATCTTCACCCCCAAGGCAAACTTGAAAGACCTGCCTCGGCGCCTGCGCAACCGTCAGTGCATCCCTTACAGCGAGTACAAGGACCGCATCCTGCCATACATGGATGATAACATCAAGTCGGAGCGGAAACTCGAAGAGGAACTTGAATCCAAGCCTTTCGAATATGAGACGGAAGTGGAAACCGATAAGAAACCGTTCTGGAAAAAACTGCTGATTCCTTTGTTGTCAGGTCTCATCGGCCTGCTGCTGGGCTTCGGTGTTTTCCAGCTGTTGGGCAGACATCATGCATCTTCAATCACTTTGGGCAACGACAACCGCAAAACCCTTGTGCTGGCCGGTGGCGGATCGGTGGTCACGTTCCTGGATGACAAATACCGTGGTGTGCTCAACAAGGACACCCTGGTGAACATCTTCAGCGACAACAAGTACCCGAATGCCATCTATCTGCACATGCCCAGTGGTGTGGCCTTGACATTGCTGGCCGAGGAGGCCATCATGCCCTATTCGCGCATCAATCAGCCGTTTTATCCGGTTTGCTTCTCGGCCGAGAAAGCCGTTGATAGTCTTTTCACGACAAAATGTACTCGTGATCAGATTTTAGCCGCCGGGCACATTGTCGAGTACAAGCTTGGCGATGAAGAATTGGCGGTTTACGTGGAAAAGGATGCTCCGCACCTCAACTCCATTGTCGATTCTACCGCAACCGAGATCACTGTCGACCAGCTTATTCGTTTGTTGCGATCGGGCGGCAGTACCATATTCAGCACTTCAGCAGGAAGTGGAACCTATCATGCCTATTATAAGGAATTGATAAAGAAAGGCTATGACATGGAGAAAAATCATTATGAGAATTTCTCAAACCAGAGTAGTCTTGCATTGCTGCAGGCCCCTAATGGTGCGCAAGAGACAAAACCCTATATTATCATGGGTGGTGATATCTATCGGCCTGAAGTGCTTGAAGAGCCAATAGGCAAAGGAACTGTTCGCAAGCTGATGCTCGTCGGAGATGATGGCCCGATAACCAGGCCGCTTTACATATACTTCCTGGCCTACAGCAAGATGGACGACCGCAAGATGGAACGCTTCATCGTTCCTGACGAGGTGCTCGAATTGCTTTACAAGCTTGATTTCAAGAACAGCAAGCATTTGATCGACGAAAACAACCAGTTGACAATCGAGGACACAAAGCAGATTATCGTTCCCATCGAATAGCCAACGACATCATTGCCCTAATGTGCTGAAATAAGAAAAAGAGCGTGAGCCTTGACTGTGGTCTGGCTCACGCTCATTATTTTATAAGGATAATGTCTATTACTCCTTGACTAACAGGGTGCCGGTCTTGCCCTGCAGTGCTTCACGGGCCTTGTCGAGCGAAGTGATCAGGGCAGTGCCGCCCGTGGTGTTCTCCACGAAACTGATGCAGCTCTCCACCTTGGGCAGCATGCTGCCGGGAGCGAAGTGACCCTGCTGGATGTATTCGCGGGCCTCGGCGATGGTCATGCGGTCCAGATCCTTCTGGTCGGGCTTGTTGAAGTTGATGGACACCTTCTCGACGGCGGTCAGGATCACCAGCATGTCGGCATTCAGGTCGAGGGCCAACTTGGCGCTGGCGCGGTCCTTGTCGATGACGGCTGCAACGCCCTCATAGTCGCCAGGGCCGTTCTCCACAACAGGGATGCCACCACCACCCACGGTGATGACCACGCTGTGCAGGCCGACGAGCTGCTCAACGATAGGCAGCTCAACAATCTTGACGGGAATGGGGGAGGGGACCACGCGGCGGTAGCCACGGCCGGCATCCTCAACGAAGGTATAACCTGTCTCGGCAACGATGCGGTCAGCGTCCTCTTTGCTGTAGAACATGCCTACTGGCTTGGTTGGCTTTTGGAAGGCATCGTCATTCTTGTCAACAACCACTTGGGTCACAACAGCGGCACAGGGCTTGTTGATGCCACGGCGAGCCAGCTCGCGCTCCACGGCCTGCTGCAGATGATAACCAATGTAGCCCTGCGTCATGGCGCCGCACTCGGGGAAAGGCATGGCGGGAGTTCCACCACCGTTGTTGGCCGAATACTCAAAGGCCAGGTTCACCATGCCCACTTGTGGACCGTTGCCATGGCCGATAACCACGTCGTAACCCTCCTCAACGAGGTCAACGATGGTCGATGCGGTACCCTTTACCAAATCCAGCTGTTCTTGCGGAGTCTTGCCCAGGGCATTGCCGCCCAGAGCGATAACAAGACGTTTGCTCATAATATTTGCTTATAGTATTTAGTCGGTTATTATTACTTGAGAAATGAGATTAATGATTAAAGTCAATGAGTCTGTCGCTCATTAATCTCTAATCACTAATCTCTGATCCTCAATTTCACATCGTGAAATTGATTACTTTAAGGTGGCGTACATCACGGCCTTGATGGTGTGCATGCGGTTCTCGGCCTCGTCAAACACCTTGGATTGCGGGCTGCGGAACACCTTGTCAGTAACCTCCATCTCGGGCAGACCGAACTTCTTGTAGATGTCAGCGCCGATAGTGGTCTCCAGGTCATGGAACGAGGGCAGGCAGTGCAGGAAGATGGCGCCGGGGTTGGCGTTCTTCATCACGGCGTCGTTTACCTGATAGGGGCTCAACAGCTTGATGCGCTGTTCCCAAATCTCGTCGGGCTCACCCATCGATACCCAGATGTCGGTATAGATGACGTCAGCGTTCTTGGTGCCCTTCTTCACGTCCTCGGTCAGGGTGATGGTGCAACCGTTCTCTTTAGCGATCTTCTTGCAGGTGTCAACCAGTTTCTTGTCAGGCATGTTGTCCTTGGGACCGCAAGCCACAAAGTTGATACCCAACTTGGCCGAAACGACCATCAGCGAGTTTGCCACATTGTTGCGGGCATCGCCCATGAAGACCATAGTCAAGCCCTTGTAGTGGCCAAAGTGTTCCTCGATGGTGAGAACGTCGGCAAGCATCTGGGTGGGGTGGAAGTCCGTGGTCAGACCGTTCCACACGGGTACACCTGCATGCTTTGCGAGGTCCTCGACAATCTGCTGGTCGAAGCCACGATACTCGATACCGTCAAACATGCGGCCAAGCACCTTGGCGGTGTCCTCGAGAGACTCCTTCTTGCCCATCTGTGATGAACCGGGATCCAGATAGGTAACACCCATACCCAGGTCATTACCGGCTACCTCAAACGAGCAGCGGGTTCTTGTCGAGGTCTTCTCAAACAAGAGCACGATGTTCTTGCCTGCAAGGTACTTGTGGGGAGTTCCGGCGCGTTTCATGCGCTTGAAATCCTTAGCAAGTTCAAGTAAATACTGAATCTCTTCGGTAGAGAAATCGAGTAACTTCAGGAAACTTCTTCCAGATAAACTTCTTGGCATAATTGTAATTTGTATTAAAGATTAAATAAATATAATTGTTTATAGTCTTTTAGTTTATAGTCTTTAGTTTCTAGTCCCTAGTCCCTAGTTCCTAGTTGGAGGGCGCAACTGTTAACAGTTCTCACCCTTCGCGCCACAACGGCATGCTCATGCAGCGGGGCCCGCCACGACCGCGTGACAGCTCGCTGCTGGGAATCTCGAGCACTGTGATGCCCTCGTCGCGCAGCAGCGCATTGGTCACGTTGTTGCGCTCATACACGATAACCTTGCCCGGGGCGATGCACAATGTGTTGGAGCCGTCGTTCCACTGCTCACGTTCGGCAGTAATCAGGTCACCGCCGCCGCACTTGATGAGCTTGACGTGTTCCAGTCCGAGAGATTCGGCCAGGATTTCCTCCAGGGTCTCCTCTTTGCGCTCGAGTTTGATCTCGTTGTCACCCTCGCCACGGGTGAGCTTAAAGACTTCCAACGGCCCCAAAATGCCGGGATGCACGGTGAACTTGTCATGGTCAATCTGGGTGAACACAGTGTCCAGATGCATGAATGCGCGCGTCTCGGGGATGTGGATAGCCAGTACGGTGTCAATAGCGGCACCTTTGGCAAAGATATTCTTGGCAATCAGTTCAATGCCGTCGGGTTCAGTGCGCTGCGAGATGCCGATGGCGAGCGTGTGCTCGTTCAAGTTCAGAATGTCTCCACCCTCGATGCGGTACGGCAGGTCGCGGTCATAGTAATGCTCCACATCCTTGAAGTCGGGGTGGTACTTGAAGATGTAGTCACCGTAGATGGTCTCGCGGCAACGAGTCACCGAGAACATCCGGTTGATGCTCACGCCTGTGCCAATGCATGCAAACGGGTCACGCGTGAAATACAGGTTAGGCATCGGCTTAACCACAAAGCGGCTGTCGCCACGCACTTGGTCCACCAGCGAGTTCTCCACCTCGTGGGGGTCGCGGGGCAGGTCCTGCAGATAGATGCCCTCCATTGTCTTCAGCACCAACTCCTTGCTTGAAGTGATGCCGTTCAGGTAATTATAGATGATGTCGTGGTACTTGGTTGCACAGATGCCGGCCTCCTCGATGAACTGGCGCAGGAACTGCTCCCTGATTTCGTGGCTGATGTCAAGCACCTGAGCCATCAGATCCTCGAGGTAAACCACTTCAACGCCATTGTCACGCAACACCTGGGAGAAAGCGTCATGCTCCTCCTCAGCAACCTTGAGGTAAGGTATGTCGTCAAACAGCAGTTCTTCGAGCGTGTTGGGCGTCAGATTGAGCAGTTCACGTCCGGGACGGTGCAACAAAACCTTCTTTAACGGCTTTATCTCACTTGTAACATGAATACCTCTCATGACTTGGAAATTCTATCGTTTTGTTTATGATAATGGATGTTGTTTTAAATGTCGGGCAAAGGTAAGCAAAATCCCTCAACCTCACATCATTTTTCACATCTTTTTATTAACACGCGCCACATGGTGCAGAGGAGAAACTTTTTACTTGTCGGAATCAATAGGGCCGAAGATGTTAAAAAGTAGTGTTAAAAATGCCCAGACTATTGCAATTATTGACGAAATGGTATAACTTTGCGGTGTCCTTAAGACAAAATGTTCTTTGAAATAATGTCCACATCAAAGTAGATCGGGATACTCTTCAAATTTTTATGAAATGCCGAGAAAAGCGCTGTCCGTAATGGCGGGCCTCGACCGAAAGGTGCTTAACAGCCGGAGGATTACAAAGCGAGTGGCGCCCTCAAATCCTGTATTTAGTCGGAGTTTCATCACATCCTTTGGTGTGGCTTCTTATAGCAGGGAGCGGAACAACGTGCCAAACAGAGTTCCGCCCCTTTTTTTTGTCGAAAATTAGGGAAGGTATTTTGGCCGTTTGCGGGAAAAGGTGTACATTTGCACCGCAAACAACCAATAACAGATCAAGACAATGAAGGCTTATTTATATAAGGAAGAGGAACAGCCCATCGAGGCTGTCAATGAGGAACAGCTGGCAATAGCTGACCAGAAACCCGAGAAGGCCGACGTCCCCAAGCTGAGTTTGTATGTGGTGAAATACAAACCCTTGTGGACTGCCACATTCATCGCTCTGGTGATTTTTGCCATTTGGGCCATCGCAACCTGGTTGTTGAACTAAAAAAAATATTTTTACACTTAACTGATTGACATTGTGATAGATAGTGTCAATTTGCGTTTTGTGTTCGAATTTTTTTTTGAAAAAAAGTATGCAAAAATGCTTGCCAGTTCAAAAAATGGCAGTATCTTTGCACCGCTAAAACAAAAAAATGGTCCCTTAGCTCAATTGAATAGAGCGTTTGACTACGGATCAAAAGGTTACAGGTTTGAATCCTGTAGGGATCACTTGAAGAAAGCGCAATCGCTGAGAAATCAGTCGGTTGCGTTTCTTTTTTTGTGTTGTTGGTGGCTTTTTGGAGGGAGAGGTCATTTGTGTTTTGTTTTTGGGCGTTCTTTCTGTTTCTTGATGTTGCTCTTTGTGGCCCAGCGCTTAATGGTCTTCCCGATATCGATCAGTGCCATGAGCTGAGCCGCGTAATTCATAAATTTCAAAAATCGTCTCATAATGTCATTGTTGTTGTGATAAATTGGTTAATAGAATAGGTTAGTTGAATCTCAGTTATATATATAAGACGACTACGGGAGATGGAAAACGGGCAAACCGATGAGGAGAATTGGAAATAGTTTATTACCTTTGTGGGTCAATTTAAATCAATGATTCTATCAGCCTATATTAACTTTTCTAATACTTAAGGTCATGAAACAACTCTTCAACCTACCGCTATTATTGTTGGCTCTCCTGCTGCCAGCCACAGCATCTGCCTACGACTTCGAGGTAGACGGCATCTACTACAAGGTCAACGGCAACGAAGTCACTGTCACGTATAAAGGATATTATGAATCCGATTATCAAAATGACTATTCAGGTAACGTGACCATTCCTGCGACTGTTACTTACAACGGAACCACCTACTCAGTCACCTCCATCGGCTATGGTGCGTTCTATGGTTGCAGTGGCCTGACGGGCGTAGAGATTCCGAATTCCGTCACTTCCATCGGTGAACGTGCGTTCTCTGATTGCAGTGGACTGAGTAGCTTAACTGTGGCAAGTGACAATACTTCATATGATTCCCGTGACAACTGTAATGCCATTATTGAAACGGCTTCTAACACGTTGATAGCTGGATGTAAAAAAACTGTTATACCCAATACCGTCACTTCCATCGGCTCTGCTGCGTTCATGTCTTGCACGGGCATAACGAGCGTGACAATCCCGAATTCCGTCACTTCCATTGGTAATGAGGCATTCAATCATTGCAGTGGTCTGACAAGCGTGACGCTTCCGAATTCCGTCACTTCCATTGGCTCTCTTGCGTTCGTTAATTGCAGCCGTCTGAGGAGCGTGACGATACCGAATTCCGTCACTTACATCGGCAGGGATGCGTTTGAAAATACGGAGTGGTTTGAAAATCAACCAGATGGTCTTGTTTACGCTGGCATGGTAGCTTATAAGTACCAAGGCACGATGCCCGAAGGGACACATATCATTATAAATGATGGTACGAAAGGTATCGCATGTGCTGCATTCGATGATTGCAGAGGCCTGGCAAGCGTGACTATCCCAAATTCCGTCATTACCATCGGCGAATCTGCCTTCAGGTATTGCAGTGGCCTGACGAGCGTGACGATTCCGGATTCCGTCACCACCATCGGCGATTATGCGTTCTATTGGTGCGGTGGCCTGACAAGCGTGACGATTGGGAATTCCGTCACCTCCATCGGTTATGAAGTGTTCTATGGTTGCAGTGGCCTGACGAGCGTGACAATCCCGAATTCCGTCACTAATATCGGCTATGGTGCGTTCGGTGGTTGCACGGGCTTGACAAGCGTGACGATTGGGAATTCCGTCACCTCCATCGGCCAAAGTGCGTTCTCTGATTGCAGCGGCCTGACAAGCGTGGAGATTCCGAATTCCGTCACTTCCATCGGTGGTGAGGCGTTCTATGGTTGCAGCGGCCTGACAAGCGTGGAGATTCCGAATTCCGTCACTTCCATCGGCGATCATGCGTTCTATTGGTGCGGTGGCCTGACAAGCGTGACGATTGGGAATTCCGTTACCTCCATCGGCGAATATGCGTTCGGTGGTTGCACATCATTGGATACCCTCAATTTCAATGCAGTAGAGTGCGTTGATTTCGGTTCAACGGGAAACAATAGTCCTTTCTATTACTTAAATAATATCTCGACTGTCAATATTGGTAATAGTGTACAGAAGATTCCAGCCTATTTTGCATACTGTTTCACCAAATTGACGAGCGTGGAGATTCCGAATTCCGTCATTTCCATCGGCGATTCTGCCTTCATTGGTTGCAGTAGGCTTACGGGCGTGGAGATTCCGAATTCCGTCACTACCATTGGCGAATATGCGTTCTATAGTTGCAATAGCATGACGAGCGCGACGATAGGGAATTCCGTCACCTCCATCGGCAATTATGCATTCCAACGTTGCACTTTATTGGATACCCTCATTTTTAATGCTGTTTCATGTGCCAATTTCAGTTCAACGAAAGATGAAATTCCTTTATATAGTTTAAATATCTCGACCATCATCATAGGTGATAGCGTACAGAGGATACCCGCTTATTTTGCTTACGGTTTAACTAAATTGTCGAGCGTGACGATGGGGACTTCCGTCACTACCATCGGCGAAAGAGCGTTCTCTGGTTGCGGTGGCCTGACAAGCATCACCCTTCCAAACTCCGTTACTTCAATCGATACCGCGGCATTCAAGAACTGCTGCGGACTGACCAACATCACCATTCCAGACTCCGTTACTTCAATCGGTGCCGAGGCATTCGAGTACTGCAGCGGTTTGACAAGCGTGTCGATTGGGAATTCTGTCACCTCCATCGGCAATGCTGCGTTCCGTGAATGCGAAGGCCTAACGAGCGTGACGATTGGGAATTCCGTCACTCATATCGGAGATGAGGCGTTCAGGTATTGCCGTATGCTGACAAGCGTGTCGATGGGGAATTCTGTCACTTACATCGGCGCTTCAGCGTTCGCTGGCTGCTGGGGCCTGACCAACATCACCATTCCAAACTTCGTCACTTACATCTGCGATCGTGCGTTCGCTTTTACTGGCGTGACAAGCATCACCCTTCCAAACTCCGTTACTTTGATCGGTGCCAAGGCATTCGAGGGTTGTTGGGACCTGACGGATGTGTATTGCTACATTGTTGACCTCTCGAGAGTATCGATCGGAAATCAACAATTCTATTTGGATAATGCTGAATACTCTGGTCGTACGCTTCATGTGCTGCAAGGGACGGCTGATGCCTATCGGGCAGACGAGAACTGGTATCCCTATTTCGGACAGATTGTTGACGACTTGATGCCTCCCCTGCGGGGTGATATAAATGGCGACCGTGAGATCAATATTGCTGATGTGAACGCCGCCATAGATATCATCCTGAATGGTAGCGGGAATCCCAGCGGTGACGTGAACGGTGATGGAGAAATCAACATCGCCGACATCAATGCTGTCATCGACATCATCCTGAACAGCACCCATAATTAAAACACCATTAAAGTCAAGATATATCCCTCATGCCCTCCCGGGTGTGAGGGATTTCTTGTTTCTGGGTTTACTCGGTGATTGGCAAGGAGGTAAAATGGATCAACCGATAATGAGAATTGGAAAAAGTTGATTATCTTTGTGGGTCAAACCTTTAAACAATGATTCTATCAAGCGATATTAACTTCTATAATATAAGGCAATGAAGTTAACCAAAAGAACAATTAAAGTGTTCAACATGAGACGAACCATTTTAGCACTGCTAATTTCTACAGTCGCGCTGTCGATAGGAGCACAGACGCCTGTGACCCCCAATGCGTCACCTGAAGGCCAGGCCATTTCCAAAGAAGGCCTGACTGTTTCTGAAATCCAGAAGCCAGGCTATTTCCCGATAAGTGATGCTGCCATATATACCGATGCTGAAGACTACAAGGTGATTGGCATCACCGCGATCATGCTTGCCGATGATGTGGAGCGTGTCACAGGCAGACGTCCCCAAGTAACCACTGCTGCATCGGTCAAGAGTATTCCGAAGGGAGTGTCCGTCGTTGTGGGTACGGTCGGGAAAAGCAGGCTGATTGATGAGTTGGTTAAACAGAAAGCTATCGATGTGTCAGTCATCAAAGGTAAATGGGAGTCGTATGTTGTCACTACGATAGAGCGCCCCGAACAAGGTGGACAGATGCTCGTGATAGCAGGCAGCGACCGTCGTGGTACAGCGTTCGGTTTGACGTCACTCTGCGAGGCCATCGGTGTGTCACCTTGGTACTGGTGGGCCGATGTCACACCCCGACACAAAAATGCGCTGTATGTAGAGCCTGGCACATTCGTTCAAGGCGAGCCTTCAGTGCAGTATCGAGGTATCTTCATCAATGATGAGCGTTTTGGCGGTTGGGCGCGATGGGCCGAGCAGAACTTCGACAAGGAGAACGGTAAGGTGGGGCCGAAGACTTACCAGAAAGTATTTGAACTGCTGTTGCGCCTGAAGGCTAACTACCTCTGGCCTGCCATGCATCCTGGCACCCAGGCTTTCAATGATGATCCGGAGAATGCCCGTTTGGCCGATGACTATGCCATCGTGATGGGCTCTTCACACTGCGAACAGATGCTGCGTAATAATGAAGGAGAGTGGAAGGCTGTGGAGCTGAAACATCCTGGTACGCTTGGCGACTTCAACTACATCACCAACCGCAAGACGATGCAGAACTACTGGCAGACCCGCGTAAAGACTAACGGACGCTACGAGAACACCTATACACTAGGTCTGCGTGGCATCCACGACTATCCGATGGAGGGCGCCAATAGCACCGCCGAGCGCGTGGCGCTGATGCAACAGGCCATCAATGACCAGCGGGATATGCTGCGACGCAACATCAAGAAGCCTTTGGAGGAGATTCCGCAGGTGCTCTGCACCTACGAGGAGGTGCTCGAAGCCTACCATAACGGGCTGAAAGTGCCTGATGATGTGACGTTGCTCTGGAGTGACGACAAACACGGCTATTGCCGCAACCTCTGCAACCCCGAAGAGATGAAGCGCAAGGGTGGAGCCGGCATCTACTACCACCTTTCCTATCATGGCGACCCCGCCAGCTGGATTTGGCTCAGTCCGCTCTCGACAGCCTTCTTGAGCACGGAACTGACCAAGGCCTATACCTATGGTGCCCGCAAGATTTGGGTGTTCAATGTGGGTGACATCAAGCCAGCCGAGAAGGAGATCTCGTTTGTGATGGATCTTGCTTGGGACATCAATCGCTGGAATCCCTCCGAGGCTCACAATTATATCAAGTATTGGGCCGCGAAGACCTTCGGCAACGAGGTGGCACAGGAGATTGCCGACATTCAGGCAGGCTACTATCGCTTGCAGGCTGCTGGTAAGGATGCACACGTATGGTTCGTCAATTACAGTGCAGAGCAGATAGAACAACGCATTGCAGAGTGGCGCGCCTTGAAGGCACATGCTACAGAACTGGCTTCACGCATCCCGGAACCACTAAAGAATGCCTTCTTCGAACTCATCAGTTATCCCGTCTGTGGGGCAGCGATGATCAACGAGTACCAGCTCTTGGCACGTCGCAGTATGGTAAGGGCTACGGCCCTTGACAGCATCGGAGCAATGGCAGACGCCAATCGAGTCAGGCAGATGTTCGACAGTCTGAATGAGTGGACTCGTCATTACAATGAGGATATCCTGGACGGCAAATGGCAGCAGTTCTTCAACTGGCAGCCTTACCACTGGTTCCGCTCTGAGAAGATAGAACAGCCTGTGGCCACATCTGAACTGATAGCGCAGGCAGAGAACAGTCCTCAAGCCCGTTTCCTTTCGGTAAAAGAAGTTTTGTCAAGTGAGGGCATTGTGATAAAGAGTGACGTCGATGCTGTAGTTCCTTTATGGATAGAGGCACTGACACCTATCCGCAATTTCTCCAAGGAGGCCAAGGACAACGAGTTCTGCCAGGTAAAAACCGAGAATGACAGTTTTGTGGCTTCGGCCACGCCAATCAATAATGTGTGGCATGCGCCCTACGTCGGTCCGATGTGGAGCCGTGTGGGAACGGTACACCTCAAGAAGGGCTACAATCACCTCTATATCACAGACCTGAAGGCCGATGCCCGCATCGACCAGCTATTCCTCGGACTCTATCCGCCTTTCGTCAAGGAGCCTCGTCTGCGTATTCCAGCCTCGCTCTATCAGAATAAGCAGGGCGGAATCGAGCGCATAGAGGGCTTAGGCTATACCGATGGTGTGATGGTTCAGCCATTCGATACACCGTCGTATCAGCAGGACGATCTGCAGGCTGCGCCATACGCAGAATATGAACTTGATTTGCAGTCTGGCGATGCCACCATAGAGATACGCACGCTGCCCACGCTGCACGTGTATGACGGCAGAGACATCCGCTATGCCGTTCAGTTAGGCGATGCCGCTCCTGCGGTTTTCTCCATCCATGCCAACGACTTCACAGCCGAGTGGCGCTGGAATGTGCTTCGCGGCTATTCCTCGCACAGCATTCCCGTCACCATGACTGGTCATCAGCGGCTACGCATCTATCTGCTTGACCCAGGTGTTGTGCTACAGGAAGTATTGATTCATTCCTCAAAATAAAACTGTATGAAGAGAAGAACCTTTTATGCTATAGTCATCACGCTGTTGTTTGCATCTGCCATGCAACTGTCCGCTCAGAACCGACAGTATCTGCATGAGGGATGGACGTTTGGCGAGGCGCGTTTCCCTAACCGCTATCCTGCCCGGGTGCCAGGTGTAGTGCATACAGACTTGCTGCTTCAGGGACTTATCGACGACCCTTACGTCGGGTTGAACGAACGTAAGGTGCAATGGGTGGACAAGGAGGACTGGGTCTATGAGACGACATTCCGTGCTGATGAGGCTATCTTTGCCGATGACCATATCGACCTGTGTTTTGACGGACTGGACACATACGCAGATGTGTTCTTGAACGACGCGAAGATACTCGAGGCCGACAATATGTTCCGCCGCTGGCGCATCAGCGTGAAGCCGTTGTTGAAGACGGGCGATAATGTGCTGCGTGTCTATTTCCATTCTCCCGTCAAGGTGGATTTGCCTAAATGGGCGAAGCATCCTCACCTGTACCAGGCAGCCAACGACCAGTCGGAGAATGGTGGACTGCTGGATCGTAAACTTAGCGTGTTTGCCCGCAAGGCAGGCTATCACTATGGCTGGGACTGGGGACCACGACTGGTTACCTCAGGAATCTGGCGCAATGTCTGGCTGGAGTCGTGGAGCAAGGCGAGGATTACCGACATTCACCTGCGCCAGCGAGAAGTTACTGCCAAGAAGGCATTGCTCACTGATGTGGTGGAAGTGGAAGTCGATGAGGACATCGAGAATGCTTTGATTATTGTCATCGATAAGGGTAATGGCCGCACAATGGCTACTAAAAAATGTTCGCTGCACAACGGCATCAACACTATTCCTGTGGAATTCTCCATCAAGAACCCACGACTATGGTGGTGCAATGGCTTAGGCAAGCCTGAGTTATATACGTTCTCTACAAAGGTTATGGCTGCCGGTAAACAGCTGACCCAGCAAGAAAAGCGCATTGGTTTGCGCTCAGTGAAATTTGTAATGGATCCCGATGTCGACGGCAACCGCCAGTTCTATTTCGTGCTCAATGGCGTCCCCGTGTTTGCTAAGGGCACCAATTATATCCCACAGGATAATTTCCTGACCAACGTAACCCCAGAGCGCTATCGGCAGACCTTGCAGGATGCCGTAATGGCCAACATGAACATGATTCGCGTGTGGGGCGGAGGTATCTATGAGGATGACCTGTTCTATGACCTTTGTGACGAAATGGGACTGATGGTGTGGCAGGACTTTATGTTTGCCTGCAGCACCTATCCTGCTGAGGGCGAATGGCTGGAGAGCGTGCGCCAGGAAGCTATCGACAATGTCCGTCGGCTGCGTAACCACCCAAGCATTGTGCTGTGGTGCGGTGGGAATGAGTGTACCGATGCATGGTACAACTGGGGATGGAAGGCTAGGATGGAGAAAGACAATCCCGAGGGAGCCCGATTGGTAGGTGAACAACAGGAGCGTCTGTACTACGATGTGCTGCAGGAGATTGCCAACCAGCAGATTCCAGATGACATCTACACTGTTGGCTCGCCCTTTTCCGTCAGAGGCCGCGGCAGCGACGGCATCAATGGCGACCGTCATTTCTACGGAGTGGGGCACCGCCGTATGCCCGTGAGCAGTTATAATCAGGAGACGGCCCACTTCTTCAGTGAATATGGAATGCAGTCGTTCCCTGAATATGCTACGGTGCTCCGCTATGCACCTGACACTACGACGCATGATATCAGTAGTCCGCTGATGATGTGGCACCAGCGTGGAGGCGTGGAGGCTAACAAGGTAATTGAGTGGTACGTGAACAGCGAATACGGACAACCAAAGGATTTTCGCCAGTTCCTCTATGCCTCGCAGTTGTTACAGGGTGATGCGATGCGTACTGCCATCGAGGCTCATCGCCGTAACATGCCTCATTGCATGGGTTCGCTACTGTGGCAGCATAACGACTGCTGGCCAGTGGCATCGTGGGCCACGCGCGACTACTATGGCCATTGGAAGGCGGCACACTATATGGTGCGCCACGCTTTTGAGCCTATGATATGTTCGGGCATTGCCGAAGGTGACAACCTGCTCGTCTATGCCGTCAGCGACCTGTTGCACAGTCAGCAGGGCAAGTTGAAACTGACCGTCTATTCACTCGACGGGCAGACGGTAAACTCGCTCACCAAGACTGTTACCATTCCTGCCAATACTTCCACTTTGGTTCTGGAGCAGCCTTTAGCCGAATTGCTGAAAGGCCGGCAGCGTGAGGATGTGGTGGTCAATATGCAGCTCTCCGCATCTTCTGGTACGAGCTATCAGGCCGATTGCTTCCTTTGCCTGCCGAAAGACCTGCAATTGACACCCGTTCAACCCGAGGTGAGTGTTGAGACAGCAGAGGGGGGTTGCCTTATCACCGTCAAGGCTGACAAGTTCGTTCGCGCCCTTGCCCTCTCTATCGACGGTGCCGAAGACTGCTGGCTCAGCAACAACTATTTCGACCTGTTGCCGGGTGTACCCACCAAGTGCTTTGTACGCACATCTTTGAAACCAGGCGAAGTCAAGTACCGCCTGACACTTCATTGTTTGAATAATATGACCAAATAGAAATAAAACGATGTGACATTGATCGGGCCAAAGTCGAGGATCTCATTGGGTGGAATCTGAAATGTTTTATACTACTTCCCCCGCAACTTTCCCCTGTAAATTACAAACAAAAAATGGTTGTCAAAAATGACAACCGAAATCTGCTGTTGATTACACCTGCTTACAGGAACTCACACATTAGATATATTGTAAATGGCTGATAAATAACTTGTTGTTGTGTAAGTTTCTGTAATAGACTGTAGAAGAAAAGGGCTTGTAGGGATCACTAGAAGAAAGCGCAATCGCTGAAAAATCAGTCGGTTGCGCTTTTTGGGGAATCGTTGTCACTGTTTGTCGTCACGCGTAGCTGTGCATGCCTCCGAGGATGAAGTTGACACCGAAGTAGGTGATCAGCACGCTAAGGAAGGCCACAATGCAGTAGCCGTGAAAGAATATGGGCTTGCGGAACATGGGTAATGATTGGCCGTGCAAGGGAAGAGCATAGATGATGAGGGTGATGAGGGCCCACACTTCTTTGGGGTCCCAACTCCAGTAGGAGCCCCACGACACATTGGCCCAGATGGCTCCGATGAAAATGCCGATGGTCAGCAGAAAGACTGCAGGGTAGAGAATAATCTGACCGATGACGTGCAGTCGCTCGACCATGGCACGATCATGGCGCACGATCATCGCCATCACGCCGCTGAGCATCAGAAAGGCAAGCAACGAGTAAGCGATCATGATGACTGCGACATGAATGCTCAGCAATGGCGAGGCGAGCACAGGCATGAGCTGCGTGATCTGCGGGTTGCTTTCGCCGAAGGAGGCTACCATCAGTGCCAGCCCTGCCGTGAGGATGCCAAATGGCAATACCAGCATTGAACGCCGGCTCAGCAGCAGGGTGATGGTTACTGTTGCCCATGCCATGAACTGCATCGTCTCAAAGCCGTTGCTCATGGGGACATGACCGCTAATGATCCAGCGCAGGGCGAGTGCTGTGGTAAGGTAAGCTAGTGAGAGAATAAGCATGGCTATCGCAAGTATTCTTGCCCATTTAGGCAATTGCAGCGAGCGTGCCACGCTGCGGCAAGCGATGATGAAAAGGATAATTCCCATCGTGGCCAGTGCCATCGACAAGGGGCGGTCCCACGACATGGCGTTATACAGTTTTTCGGCTCGGAAGGCTGTGTCGCTGGGCAACATGTCTCCGCACTCCTTGATTTGGTATTTCTTGAGCTTTGTAATGAATTGAGTGGCTCCGTTCCAGTCTTGACTGGCAATCATTTCATAGAGGTAGTCCATGCCGCTTCTCATGAACAGCCACTTGCCGTCATCGATGTCATGCGGAATGTCGAGCGAGCCGTGGCTGTACCATTCCAAGCTGCCCTTGTGGTTGAGCGGGAACAGCTTGATCATGGTGCCTGCCGCTACCATATTGGCAATTTGGTAACGTTCGTCGGCTTCTCCTAAAGCTCGGATGGTGGCTTGGTCTTCGATGGCTTGCAGGCTGTCAATGGCTTGTTGCATGGCTCCACTGGAAATTGTGCGGTAAAAATCTTCGAGGGAGGCATACTTGCCGTCGATTCCCAATAGATGCCTCACATTGCCGTTCTTCACCTTGATCATCGGCTCGTTTTTCCAATCGTCATAGTAAAAAATCCATCCAGTCGCCACCTGCTCGGCAGTGAGCCCCCTGTAGGATGTCTTGCCATACAGCTTTGCGGTGAACTGGCGGGCAAATGTCTGGAATGGGCAGATGCGGTTGTCATGGAGGATGTATAGGTCTCCCATCGCATCGGCAACGTCGCGGGGCAACGTCTGGGGTTGTGCATAGGAAACTCCTGTGCCCGCAATGAGCAGGATGATGGCTGTAGTGCCGCGCTTGAGAGCCGGATGTCGCAGCAGGGCCCTGAAAGCTGTCCTGCGGTCGATGAGAACCGCAATCATGCCCACTAACAGCAGACCATATCCAGTATAGGTCACCGCAATGCCCCACGGATCATGGGCAACTGTGAAAATGGCACCTCGCCCTTGTGCGTCATATCCCGATTGGTAAAAACGGTAGCCATCATAGGAAAATACCTTGTTCATAGATACTGTCCCGGCGATGTCATTTCCTTGATTGTTAACCGTCACATGGCTCACGAAGTCCATTGGTGCCGGTGTGCCTGGATAGGTCTGGATATCAAAAGAGCGCAGCGTGAGCATGAACGGCAGCGTGTGCTTTTTGCCGTCGGTTGTGGTGAAGACGTTGACAGCAGTTCCCTGAGGTGCCTGCATCTTGCCCTTGATGGCTGTGAACCAGGTGATACCCGCACCGGCAAGTATGACGAGCATCGACACATGAAGCAATAATACGGAGAAGCGTTTCCACATCTTGCGGACAAGAATATAGGCTAAGCTTGAGGATGCAATGACTGCCCACAGGGCTACAAACGCGATGTTGTCATAGAACCACTCGCGTGCCGTTCCTGTGCCGCTCACTTTCTCGACGATTGTAGCGCTTGCCAGCACGCCCAGCATGAGGATGAGGCAACTAAAGGAAATGCGTTTCAAAGTCTTCATAATGAAAATGGATGAAAAGTTGAAAAAGGTGGGGAACATGGTGTGCTCCCCACCTCAAAATCAATTTATCACAAAGTGGTTGAAATGATAATAACCATTAGATTGACTCGATAAAGGTTACCATCGCATCGCGGTCAGCCTTGCTGAGCTGGCGAAATTTCTCGATGCTCTGGCGTGCATCGCTCCTGGCGTTACCATGCCACATGATGGCTTCAATCACGTTGCGCGCACGGCAATCGTGCAGACGGTCGTCGGCACCCGTGCATTTCTTGCTCAGTCCACGACCCCACAGCGGGGTGGTGCGGCACCAGCCGGTGCGGATGTCATTGACCATGTACATGCGGTGCTGAATCAGGTCGCTATAGGGCCAGATGGTCTGATGTGGGTAACGGGGCAGCATCTCGGCATAGGCTCCAACAAAGAAGTTGTTCGGATCGCGGATGACGTCTTCGCCGGTGGTCCAGCTGGGACGGTGGCAATAGGCACAGCCAATCTCGGTGAACAGCTCCATGCCGCGTTGGAAGTCAGGGTCGTTCACATTACGGGCGGCAGGAACGGCAAGGCCACGGTGCCATGCCATGAGGTCAATGTACTCTTGATCGGTCATCTCCACGTCGAGTGTCTTACTCATCAGGTAATTGTAAATGTCGGTCTCGGGGTCACCAGTCACATTCTGATTGGGGAAGTACTTGTAAAAGTCGGCTTGCACTTCGGGATCCTTGCTGGCAACGGTGGCATAGGCTGCCGTCATGTAGTGGTAGCGGCGGTCGCTGCGCGTCACGTTGGTGATGTTCCAGATAGCGTTGGCGCCCGCACCGTCCTGCAGGTTGGCGCGTGACAGTGCATAAGTGTAGCGGCGCACATACTTGGTGCCGTCACCCTGCACATTGTTGGTGTAATACACAAAGTCGCTGCCGTTCCAGATGCCGGGGTTGAGGGTCACACCAGCGGCTTGCTCGGCCTCATATTGGGCACGAATGTCCTTCTCGTCGATAGCATCGAGCAGACCTGTGCCGTAGAGTCCAATGGTGCTCTCCAGTCGCACGCGCAACTGGCTGTAATCGATGTCCTTGCCTCCCACCTGCAGGGGCACATAGAATGCGCTCTGCGGGATGGTGACCTCGGGATAAATCAGGCTATAGGTCTCTCCGTCAGGGAAGCGGTTGCCCCATTCGTCGGTATACTCGCGCCAGTCGATGACAATCTGGCTCTCATCGATGGGCGCCTTAAAGGGCTTCTGAGCCTGGGTCTGCGGCATGCCGGTGAGGGATGACAGGTAAGTGTCATTCTCGTCGGTGAGCACCAGCAGATAGCCGTTGCCCTGCACGTTGGAATTGTAGTTCAACTGGCGTGCGCCATGACCGTAACCGGGATGACAAGTGATGCAGGCGTCGCGGACCCACAACGGGCCCAAGCCGCGCATGGGCGTCGACTTGTTGGTGTCGGTATCAAACGGCGCTTCAAAGATGCGCTCGCCGCGCTTGAACGATGCCAGCAATCCTTGCTTGTTGATGGCCTCAGTCTCCTGTTCGTAAGCCGAAGCGGTCACGTTGCTGGTTGTGCCCAGCTGGCCACCCGTGTAATAGTAGTCGGGCAGTTCGGGCTTCACCTCATTGCCCCCACCTTTCTCATCACTGCACGAGGTCAGGGCAAGTGCTGTTAAAGCCAATAGAATCCAATGCTTTTTCATGTGTCTCGTTTTGTGGTTTTGATGATTCTTATTTCAGGCCTTCGATCGCGGCATCCAGGGCATCAAGCAACTGGTTGCAAGCGTCAACTGCCTTTTGGGTCTCACTCTTGCTCAAGTGGTTGCGGAAGGGGGCAGGCATGCTCGACACCTCCTTGATGGCGTTGTCAATGGCAGCACGCACATTGCTGTCAAGAGTGGGATTCACCTTGTTCATGTAGGTGGCCATCGAGTTGGTGTTCACCGATCCGTCAAGCGAGCCGTAATAGGCATTGCGCACGCTGCGGATGTTGTCGGTGAAGTCGGCAATCGAATTCCAGCTGTACCAGGACTCCACGTCGAGGACATTACCCGAGTTGACGGGATCGGTGATCTTGGTGTTGCCCACCTCGTCACTGATGTCGCTGGCTCCTGTCAAAATCTGCTCCATGGCAGCGAGTTGGGTCTTGTAGAGCGTGTTGCCCGTCATGCCGGCACCAATCATGTTTTCGCCGTAGTTGAATGTGGGCTCCAACTCATATTCTTCCAGAATATTGTGCTTGGCGTCGCTGATGTGGTTCATGCCGGCCCAGGAGGCTTCCAGACGTATGGTCTGGTTGGCAAGGTCTTGAGCTACAGCGGCATTGTAGATAAGTTCGCGCTCACTGATGTCGCTCACATTGCGAGCGGCACCGTCACGAAACAGCACGTATTCCACAGCGTGGAAACCCAGCAGACCGTAGCCCAATGTCGCAAAGGCGTCGGCACTTGCGCCATCCTCGTCAAGGGCAGCGATGAGTGCGTCGTTTTTCAGAATATTGTCCAGTTGAGACTTCTGCAGGGGCCATGAGTCGATATGCGGGTCGATGTTGTAGTCGGCTGCGGCACCGAACAGGAAAGCCTCGCTCAACTCCCAATATTTGCGGGCACTGATCCATTTGTCACAGCACTCCTGAACCTTGCTTTGAGTGGGATTCTCACGCAACTGCTGGCACAACTCGGCCAGTTCGATGGCCTCATCAGCCAGCGATCTGTAGGTGGGAACGACCACACCGTTCACATACTGGGTGGTGATGACCGTTTTCTTGTTGTCGAGCTGGTTGGGATCAGGTTCATCGTTGTCATCTCCGCACGAGATGAAACCTAAACTCATGGTTGCCAGTGCGGCAATCAAGAGCGATTTTTTAAGTACATTAGTTGCTTTCATTTTTTGATGTTGTTAGTTATGGTTTTTTATTGGATATCATCAGATGTGGAACAGGCCACTGTAGCAGATGCCCAAGCTGATAGTCGGCTCATTATTGTACTGCGACGACAAGATGCGGTAGCTGTACTCGCCTTTGATGGCAATCTGAGGGATAGGGTAGTAGTTCACGCCCGCAGTGACCTTTTGGCGTGACCACATCTTCTCGTCGGTCATGTTCTTGTCTGTCTTGTACATCGAGTCATAGTAGTCATAGCGGCCGAAGATGTAAAAGCGTTGCTCACGTTCGCGCATCGAAGCGATTTGCGAGAAAATGTCATAGCCAGCCTCAATGCCCATGGCGATGGCGGCTTCGCCGATGTTGGTCTTAGGAGAAGGTGAGTCTGCGCGGGTGGACATGTTTGCAGTGGTTATCTCGAGCGAATTGCTCAGGTGACCATAGTCAAAGTTGCCGCGTGCAATGAAGTTGTGGTCGTTGTACAGGAAATCAAATGCGCCGATGGCAACTGTGCCGTGCAAACCCTTGTACTTGCCCGTCGCGTTGAGTGTGTTGTTGGCACTGTTGCCCAAATAGCCGCTCACGCTCAGGCGCAGGCCCTTGATGCTGTAATTGTCGATGCGCAGAGCACCTGCATATGCTGTGGCCATCTTAAACTCGTAGGGGCTGCCGGCTCCGTCATGAATCCATCCCTTGTTGCCAAAACGATCGGCATCCAACCCGGCAAGGAACATGGCCTCATAGCGCCAGTCACCGGCACGTCCCCACAGACTAACACCCGTCTCGTGCCACGTGCATGGCAAGATGGTGCTCTCGCCCTCGGGGCGATAAACTGTGAAGAACTCGGTGGACATGTGGGAGTTATTGGTGCCACCCACGGGGACGACCATGTGCCCCAGGCGCAGGTTCAAGGCAGGGGAAAAAGACTTTTGGAGCCAGAACTGTTCCAGGGCGACTTCGCCGCCACGCTCGACCTCTGATTCGTATTCGCCGGTCTCTTCTTCCTCGATCTCAACAGCGCTTTCAGTGCCACCGTGTTCAAACTCGATTTCGGTGCCAAGCGACCATCCCTTACCGAAGTCGTAGCCCAGATAGAGGACCACATGGGGCAGGTCAAACTGACCGAAACCCTTGTCGTTTTTATACAGGTCGGCATTGGTATAACGCTTGTAGTTGTTGCTGTAGAACATGCGGCTGGCCACTGCTTCGCCATAGCCGCCTATGGTCAGGCGGGGGTGAGCCGTTTCAGTAACTTTGTCGTTCGTCTTGTTCTGCTTTTCTTCCAGCAGGTTATCGGCATTCACGTGGAAAGCGCCTGCTGCAAGGCAGAGCATTAATGCTGCTAGTAACTTTGTATACATAGTATTTATCCATTTTTTCACGCGACAAAATTACTGTTATCCCATCACCGAATAAATCGCATAAAAAGGCTAAAAATGCCGTTCGACATCACTATTATTGGTTAGATGTGACAGCGTATTTTTATAAGTTCTTTTGTAATGGCAGAGTGGCTTTTATGTCGAATCTGGCTGCATCGAGGTGAATGTTGCGGTCTGATGGAGGTATATAAAAAAGGGGCAGTCGCTGAAAAATCAGTCGGTTGCGTTTTGTTGTTGTGTGTTTGAAGTGAAAAAAGGCAGGTCAGGAAACTGATGTCTCCCAACCTGCCCGGAACCGACTCACTCGCTGCAAGCAGACAACCATCAAAATCTAGAACTGAAACAAAAGCCAGAATGCCGACAAGAGCAAAAACAAAAAGTATGTCTTTTTAGGTTTGGCATTCTGCAATTTATTGATGAGCATAATCAACCTCATAGTAGAAATTGCTCATCTAGAAATGCTTCTCGGTGAAAATGCTTACTTAACGAGTGATGTGATGTGCCCTTAGGCGTGTCCTTAGTCCACATCAATCGGCTCCTGGCCCATCGAACGGACGGCATTGAAAATACCCATCAGGTTCTCAGGGATACGGATTTTCAATTTGCGTACCTTCTCGATTTCCTGCTCGCGGTAGGTCTCGTATTGATCACGCAGGGACACCATCTCCTTTTCATATAAGGCATATTTCTCTTTGAATTCGTTGCGTGACTTGATACCGTGTTGCAGCATCAATTGATTAAGCTCATATTTCATGACGTTGAGTTCACTCTGGGCTTGGCTGTGCTGCATCTGATATCTGTTGAACTGCTCGATAGCCGATTCAACATCCACCGAAGGGGTGAATTCTGTCACATACAGCTTATCACCGTGCCAGGACTTCTCGCGCGGCTTTTTAGAGATCTCGAGCAGACGCTTGATGGCGGTTTCATAGGGGGCATCCTCACCTACCAGTTTGTGAAGAATGGCACAAGTGTTCTGGAGTCGATAGTAACGGGCCACCTTTTCGGGTTCCCACATCATTATAAAGCTTTCTTTATACTCCTCCCTCTCAACGGTATCTCTTCTAACTCGGAGTCTTCTGGGGCATTCAGGCATAACGATGCCTTTTGATACAGCCCACTCTTCAATAGTCAGCCCACATGCTTTATTGTTGAGTTCGCTCTTAATTTTGATGGCCTCATGAAGCCACGACATCAATGACGTGAGGGCGATCATGTTCTTGATTTCCTTGTCAAAGGAGAGCTGGCTGTCGCCAATGACGGTGACGAGTTCACCATCGTTCAAGCTGATTTCTTTCTCGCTGACGAAGTTGACCGAGGAGATGGCTGCTTGGGCGTCCATCATCATCTTGTCGGCCCATACGCACAGTCGTTGGGCTTTGTCCATCGTGAGCCCGGACTGGCCTTCTTCGGCGAAATATATTTTGAAATTGTCGTTTTCCATTTTAAATGCTTTTATGGGTGAAGATATAGTGAATTTTGCGCGTGTTTTTTGTTTACAATGCAAAGTTACAACCCCCAGTGCGCAGTCTTTCTGCGTAGCAAAAAATAATCATGAAAAAAACAGCAAAAAAAGTGAGATTTTTAACACATGCGCAAATAGGTTGCGCAGAAATTGTCTACTTTTGCATCGGAAACTGACATTAAGCAATAAAACATTGACACAATGCCTGCTAACAAGAATGCGCTAATCCGCTACAAAACAATTGACCGGTGCCTATCGAACCGATTCCGCCGCTGGACACTTGAGGATCTGGTGGACGAATGCTCCATGGCCCTTCGGGAGATGGAGGGCATGACCAAGGGCGTGTCGGTGCGCACTGTGCAGGGCGACATCCAGATGATGCGCTCCGACAAATTGGGTTACAATGCGCCTATTGAGGTGTATGACCTCAAGTATTACCGCTACAGTGACCCTGATTACACCATCATGGGAATGCCGCTGTCGAGCAACGACGTCGATGTGTTGCAGGAGGCTGTTGACATGTTGCAGCAGTTGCAGGACTTTGACCAGTTCGGTGAAATGGCCGATGTGATCAACCGCTTGCAAGACAAACTCTCGGTCACGCGTCAGGAGCGCAGCCCGATTGTCCACTACGATAGTGTGCCTGACTTGAGGGGCCTGAAGTTGCTCAGCCCACTCTATGACCACATTGCCCATCATCGTGTGCTGAATGTCTTCTATCAGTCCTTTAAACAACGTGACCCCGTTGAGTATGTGCTGCACCCTTATTTGCTCAAAGAGTTCCGCAACCGTTGGTTCCTGTTCGGGTGCACTGAGGGCGATATGCGCCTGTTCAACCTGGCGCTGGACCGCATCGTGGGCATCACTCCCGCTAAGGGTATCGCTTTCCGTCAGAATCCTGATTTTGACCCAGAACATTTCTTTGACGACGTTATCGGTGTGAGCAAGAACCTGAAAGGCTCATATCCGCGCCGTGTCAAGTTTTGGGCGAGTCGCGAGCAGAGTCACTACATCAAGACCAAACCGGTGCATCCTTCGCAGAAACTTCTCAGCGAGAATCCCGATGACGGCAGCTGCATCTTTCAGATTAAGGTCGTCATCAATTTCGAGATGTATTCGGTTTTCATGAGCTATGGGGCAGGTGTGAAGATCCTATCGCCACGCATGGCTGTTTCCTATATGAGCAAGCAGCTCAAGCAAGCTGCAGCCAACTACGAGATTACTTTGTGACCTTGCTAATTACAGGCGAATTCAAAACCACCTCAATAAATCAAGTAAGCTTGTTTGCGTTAGGCTTGTTTTTTCGCTCAACAAGCATTACCTTTGCATGTAAAGGACAAATAAAGATACGACAGATGAAGAGATTTTTGCTGTTTTTGGCGGTATTGGCATTGTGTCTGCCGCAGGGCGAGGCGTGCACAAGCATCCTCGTGGGTAAGAAAGCGAGTGCCGACGGATCGGTCATGTGTACCTACAATATCGACTCTTGGGGCGCATGCCACAAGATGTACCGCTACGAGGCCGGCACGCATCCGACCGGCACAATGCGCAAGATATACGATCGCGACACACGCGTCTATCACGGACAGATTCCCGAGGCGCCAGAGACTTACCTGGTCATGGGCAATATCAACGAATGGCAGGTGGCTATCGGCGAGACAACCTTTGAGGGACGCGATGAGTTGATTGACAATAAAGGCATCATCGACTACGGGTCGCTGATGGATTTGGGCCTCCAGCGGGCTCGCACGGCTCGCGAGGCCATTGATGTGATGACAAGTCTTGCCGAGAAATATGGCTTCTGCAGCTCAGGAGAGTCATTCACCGTGTGTGACCCCGACGAGGCGTGGATTCTCGAGATGTCGGGCTGTGGACCAGGCAGCAAGAGTGTCGTATGGATGGCAGTGCGGGTACCAGACAATGCCGTGCTGGCACATGCCAACCAGAGTCGCATCCGCCGAGTGGACTTGACCGACACGGCCAACGTGATGATATCGCCCAATTGCATCAGTTTTGCCCGCAAGCGAGGCTACTTCAAGGGCCGTGACAGCGAGTTCAGCTTCTGCGACGCCTACAATCCGCCCACCTTTGGCGGACGCCGTCTTGGAGATTCGCGCGTTTGGGCCATCTATCGCCGACTGACCACGGGCATGGACCGCTATCTGCCCTATGTCGAGGGCAAGAAGCCCATGAGCCAAGTGGAGCCTTTGCCCATGTGGATCATTCCCGACAAACGGCTGACTGTGAATGATGTGATCGAGTGCCTGCGTGACCGTTTCGAGGACACGCCTCTGGCCAATGACGACGATCCGGGCGCTGGCATTTACGACAGTCCCTTCCGTCCACAGCCGCTGCGCTATGATGACGGTGGAACAACCCTGTTCAACGAGCGCTCGGTGGCAACGGCCCACACCGCATTCACATGGGTGTGCCAATTGCGCGGATTCATGCCGCGTGAGGTGGGTGGTGTCATCTGGTGGGGTAACGACGACAGCGGCATGGTGGCCTACACACCTGTCTATTGCTGCTCAAGCCGAGTTCCGCATTGTTACAATGATGACAATGCCGACGCATTCACCTTCAGCGACGAGAGTGCCTACTGGGTGTGCAACTGGGTAAGCAATATGGTTTATACGCGATGGAGCCTGCTCTATCCTGAACTGCAGCAGGTGCGTGACTCATTGCAAGCCAGCTACTTCGCGCGCCAGCCCGAGATAGAAAAACGTGCCCTTGAAATGATGCAGAGCGACCGCGGTCAGGCAATCGGCCTGCTGACCGATTACGATTGTGAGGTGGGCGACCAGATGGTAAAGCGTTGGCGCCAGATGGCCTATCACATGATTGTGAAGTATAACGATGGTGTCATTCGTCAGGAGGAGAAAGGCGAATACCTGCGCAACTCCAGCGGTTTCCGCCCTAAACTGTCCCGTCCCGGCATGAGTGAGAAAGCTCGCCGCCGCATCCACCAGGGCACCGGTGACCGCTACGAAGTTCCCAAGTCCGGCAAACTGGATGGCTCCTACATGTAACAAACAATACAGCAAAGAGATTTATAACATGCTAACAAAGGAATTGCAATGGAAGACGAGAATAAGTTAAAGGAAAAACTAGGTTTGAGGCCTGATGAGGAGTATTTGTCCTTCTCCCGTATGGGCGGCGTGGGGACTATCAAGTGTATGGAATGTGGTCACCAGGAGGAGGTCGTCTCCTTTGTTCATGGCATGACGTCGTGCGATATAGGCCGGCAATGCCCTCATTGTCATGCGTTTGTGGTTGAACACAACGAGGGAGAGGATTATCACAGATTCAGTGAGTCGACCAAGGATTTCATCTGTCCTGAATGTGGAGCAATCATCAGGAAGAAGGAAGAGGATTTTCTGAAAGGCAACTGCTCCCCGTTGTTTTGCCCCAAGTGCCACAGCCCCCGCCTGCGTTATGAACTGAGTTTTTTGACATAATAATAAGTGTCCGACTATGACTATGAAAACAAGTAGTATTTCAAGATTGGTACAAGCAATGGTGGCTGTTGTTGCTGTCGTTGCCTGTCTGCTTGCTGTCTCGTGCAAGAAAGTGCACCATCATTCTGGCAGCGTGAATCAAGAAGCGGTGCAGCAAATCGGTTTATACGAGACCTATGAGTTGGTTGATTTAGCCGATCTGTTGATTGCTCTGAGTGACGAGGCCGCCAAGCATAGTGCCAAATCAGACACTGTGACGCTTGTGGAGTTGTTGAATATGCGTAGCAGTGCCACATTTCCGGAGTATAAAAATGTTCCCGTCGTGGGATATGTTCTCCCTGCCGACACCGTTGCAGTGGATAGCATATTCGCCCAGTATGGTGATAGACTGCCCGCTGACTTGAAACTTGTATGGTCGTTCAAGCCTGTTGATAGAAGTTATTCACATCAAGGCCTTGAGAGTTATGAACTTATCGCACTTCGTACAATGCAAGGACTACCTGCCATGACCGGTGAGTATATTGATGAGGCAACGAGTGAGTATGACAAAATGATGGGATATGTTGTGAACTTGAAATTTACAGACGCAGGCAGCAGTATATTCTCGCGTTTGACAGGTGCCCACATCGGTAAAAGCATCGCTATAGTGGTAAAGGATAAGGTGTATTGCTATCCGATGGTGAATGCTCAGGTGGATGGCGGCCTTGTGCAGATTACCGGCAACTTTACCGAGGAGGAGGCCAATGGCTTGGTTGATTTCATTTACGGCAAATGAATAAGCCGATGTGATGGCAGGATAACGTTTGCTGGCGTTACGGCCTTGGTCTGCATCTCACTGAACTGCTGTTAACCGGCATCGGTATACGTTCAAACAACCTAGAAAACTCACATCTGCCTCCTTGGTATCTCAAAGGGGGCAGATGCTGTTGTATGGGTTGTTTTCCTATTATCTTGTTGTAGAGGGCGCGGTTATTTCTTGCGGTGGGCGATGAGGTATTGTCCGATTTGGACGGCGTTGAGGGCGGCGCCCTTTTTGATTTGGTCGCCGCAGAGCCAGAAGGTGAGTCCGTTGTCGCTGCTGGTGTCGACGCGGATGCGTCCGACATAGACGGGATCCTTGCCGGAGCAGTCGATGGGCATGGGGTAGCGGTTGCTACGCGGGTCGTCGACGACGACAACGCCGGGAGCCAGTTGCAGGGCGGCACGGGCCTCTTCGGGAGTGATGGGGTTCTCACACTCGATCCACACGGCCTCGCTGTGGGCGCGCATGACAGGCACACGCACGCAAGTGGCGCTCACGCGGATGTCGCTATGCATGATTTTACACGTCTCCTTGACCATCTTCATTTCCTCGCGCGTGTAATCATTATCTTGGAAGATGTCGATGTGTGGAATGACATTATAGGCGAGTTCGTGCTGGAAATGGCGCACAGTCAGTTCCTCTTTGCCGACGGCTATCTCACTGGTCTGCAGGGCGAGTTCATACATCGCCTCCATTCCGGCACCGCTGGCAGCCTGATAGGTCGCTACCTGCACGTTCTTAATGTGCGAGAGATTGTCGAGGGGTTTGAGGGCCACAACCATGATGATGGTCGAGCAGTTGGGGTTGGCAATAATATTGCGCGGAGTGTTGAGGGCATCCTCACCGTTCACCTCGGGTACCACCAGGGGCACATCGTCGTCCATGCGGAAGGCGCTGCTGTTGTCAATCATGATGCAGCCGTACTTGGTGATGGTGGGGGCAAACTCGCGAGCAGGTCCGGCACCCATTGCCACGAAAGCGATATCGATGTCCTTGAAGTCATCGTTGTGCTGGAGAAGTTTGACCACATAGTCCTTGCCACGGAACGTGAAAATGCGTCCTGCACTGCGCTCCGAGCCGAAGAGGACGAGTTCCGTCACGGGGAAATTTTGCTCATCGAGGACACGCATGAATTCCTGTCCCACAGCGCCGCTGGCGCCAACAATCGCAACCTTCATTTTTTTCAGAGTTTAAAGTTTAGAGTATAATTTTTTGCGTTTATTCCAGGGCTTTGTAGTGCAAAACTCATGCCAATCAGGGTTAGCCCTTGATATGGGTGCCCTTGTCCTGGTTGCCCATTTGTGACGGGCAGGTGATGATAACCTCTTTCACACCATGGTCGATGGCTTGGAAAGCATTGTCCAATTTGTTGACAAACCAGTCCTTGATGATGTCCATGTCTCGAAGAGATTTGTACTGTGTGCGCCGCAGATTGGCCACCACACTGTCAGGGTCATCGGGGTTGAGCAGCACGCCTTTTTTCTCAAAGCAGTAGATGAGCGTGATGTTGAATCTGAGGGCCAGGGCTCGGGCGATCTCAGCAGCCATTGCGTCGGTCTCGTTGAACAGCAGGTTGCCGCGACCGTCATGGGTGATGGGCGCCAACACTGGCACGATGCCATTGTTGAGCAGACGTGCGATGCTCTCGGTGTTGACGTGGCGCACCTGTCCCGTGTCTCCCAGTTTGCTGTTCGGCAATTTGACGCTGGTAATCAGGTTCATGTCGGCTCCGGTTACACCCAATGCATTCACCTTGTTGCCTTGAAGCAACGAGACAAACAGACGGCTCACGAGTCCACCATAGACCATTGTGAGCAGTTTCAGCGTCCCTGCATCTACTACGGGTCGGTCATCAATGAGTTTTGTCTTGATTCCCAACTTGTTGCCGATTTCCTGAGCCATCATGTTACCGCTGAAGATGAGCATCTTTTTTCCCTTGATGCTGGCAAATGCCTTGACAAAGGTGCGCAACTCGTCGGCTTTCTCGACAATCTTTCCGCTGACCTTGACGATAGTGAAATTCTCGTTCATTGGTTCTTTATTAGTTTCTTGTCCCTAGTCCTTGGTTTGTGGTTATCACAAATTCTGATAAACTTGGCGCTAGCGCCTAAGGGTGAGGCAAAGGGGTGTTAGCCCTCGGCAAATTCCATCAGGTAAGCCTTGATGAAGTCATCCAGATCGCCATCCATCACACCCCCCACATCGCTGGTTTGATGATTGGTGCGGTGATCCTTCACACGGCGGTCGTCAAAGACGTAGCTGCGAATCTGGCTGCCCCATTCGATTTTCTTCTTGCTGTCCTCGACTTTGCGTTGCTCTTCACGACGATGCTCCAATTCCTTGTTGTAGAGAATCGAACGCAGGTTGCGCAGGGCGTTTTCGCGGTTCTTGGGCTGGTCGCGAGTCTCGGTGTTCTCGACCAGGATTTCCTCTTCCTCCCCGGTGTAGGGGTCCTTATACTGGTAGCGCACGCGCACACCAGATTCCACCTTGTTCACGTTCTGGCCTCCGGCACCGCCACTGCGGAAGGTATCCCACGATATCCTTGCCGGGTCGAGTGTGATCTCGATGGTATCGTCGACGAGCGGAGTGACAAATACCGACGCAAATGAGGTCATGCGCTTGCCTTGGGCATTGTATGGCGACACGCGCACCAGACGATGCACGCCGTTCTCGCTCTTGAGGTAGCCGTAGGCGAAGTCGCCCTCGATGCTGATGGTCACGCTCTTGATACCTGCTTCATCACCGTCAATGAGGTGTTCGATTGCTGTCTTGTAGCCGTGGCGCTCGCACCAGCGCAGGTACATGCGCATGAGCATAGAGGCCCAGTCCTGGCTCTCGGTGCCGCCGGCTCCCGAATTGATTTTGAGGATAGCGTCCATCTTGTCCTCGTCGTGGCGCAGCATGTTGCGCAACTCGAGCTTCTCGAGCATTGAGAGAGCCTTACTGTACAGTTCGTCGAGTTCAGAATCCTCGATGAGCCCCTCCTTGACAAAATCAAATCCCGTGGAGACCTCATCAACAGCGAGTTCCACATCCTCGCAACCCTTGATCCAGTTGCGTAGCGACTTGATTTTCTTCATCTGCGCCTCAGCGGCCTTCTGATCCTGCCAGAAGTCGGGCACATGGGTTCGCAGTTCCTCTTCCTCGACCTCGATTCTCTTGCCATCGATATCCAGATAGCGTTTCAGGTCATCTTTGCGTTGTTGCAGTTCCTTGAGTTGTTCCTGTGTAATCATTATTCTTGGCTTCTAGTCCCTAGTCTCTAGTTTCTAGTTTTCGTTCTTTAGTTGTTTGCGGGTTCGTTTTTGTCTTTTTTCTTGCGGTAGTCGGCAGCATACATCGCGTCAATCAGCGGACGGTAGCGCTTGCTTATGACTGCACGCTTGATTTTTAGCGTGTTGGTCAACTCTCCGCTCTCCATGGTAAAAGGCTTGGGAAGGAGCACAAAGCGCTTGATTTGCTCGTAACTGGCCAAATCCTTCTGATAGTCATTGATGCGCTGTTCAATCATCTTGTGAATGTCGGCGTTGTTGACCAGTTCCTCGATATTGCGGTACTCGATGCGCTTCTTGTCTGCATAGGCCTTCAGCTCCTCGAAGTCGGGGACGATGAGCGCCGACACATATTTGCGTCCGTCACCGATGATGGTCACCTGTTCAATGAACTTGTCCTGTCCCAGCAGGGTCTCGAGCACCTGAGGAGCGATATACTTGCCATTACTGGTCTTGAACAGGTCCTTGAGGCGCTCGGTGAGGATCAGTTCGCCGGTCGGGGCGATTTCGCCGCAGTCTCCGGTGTGGAACCATCCGTCTGCATCAATGGCTTCGGCAGTCTCTTCGGGTTTGTTGTAGTATCCCTTCATCACGGTCGGACCTTTGACCAGGATCTCATTCTTGTCGCCAATCTTCACTTGAATGCTGGAGATGGGCATGCCGATGGTGCCCAAAGTCCACTCACCTGGCTTGAAGAAGCTCACCGAGGCGTTGGTCTCGCTCAAGCCGTAGCCGATGGTGATGTTAATGCCCACGGCATGCAGGAACTCGGTGATGTTGTCGCTCAGCATGGCGCCGGCGGTGGGGAACATCTTACCGTCTACCACACCGATTGCACCACGCAATTTCTTGAATACTTTCTTCTCGAAGTATTGGTACTGTTTCTCGATGAGGGCTGGAGCCTGCTTGCCCAAACGGGCGTATTTCATGTTCCTGATTTTGCCGATGCGAATGGCTTGCTTGACCATCATGCGCACCACTGGCTTGGCATTGGCAAGGTTGTCATTGATGGCTGTATAGACTTTCTCCCAAAAGCGGGGCACGCTGCACATGTAGTTGGGTTGAACCTCCTTAACGGCGCGCTGAATTTCCTTGGGGTTGTAATTAATGGCAACGCGGATACCGCTGCACAGACATACCATTGTCCAGCCCAACTCAAAGACATGGCTGAACGGCAGGAAACTCAATGACACGTCGGTCTGGTCTTCAATAATGGGCTCAAAGCGCTCGATATGGGCATCCATGGCGGCATTCATGTTGCTGTGCATGAGCATGACACCCTTGGGAACACCTGTGGTGCCCGAGGTGTAAATCAAATACATGATGTCACTCTCTTGACCGGCTTGTTTGCGCCGTTCCAGTTCGTCGGTCACATCTTTGCCCAGTTTGTCACCCATAATCAGGAATTCCTCCCATGTCAGGGTGGATTTGTCGTCGGGTAGGCGCTTCACATCGGGGTGCAGAGTCACGATGAACTTAAGGGTGGGGCAGTCGTCAATCACTTGGCGTGCGATGTCATACTGCCGCTGGTCTCCCGCAAACAGGATGGTCGCACCCGAATCTTTCACGATGTAGGCTACTTCATCGCGGCTGCTCGTGGCATATATGGGAACGGGTATGGCACGGTTGTAGAATGCGGCAAAATGGGTAATCAGCACCTCGGGACAGTTTTGGGTGAACAGGCACACGCGGCCTTGCTCCTCCACACCATTGACGAGCAATGCTCCTGCAGCGCGGGCAATCAGTTCGCTAAAACCAACCCATGTGATGGAGGACCACACCTGGGTTATGTAGTCGCGGAAGCGCAACGCCTCGCGCTCGCCATACTTGGCCTGTTGCTTGGGTATCAGTTCAACAAATCTGTTCATATGCCTATTTTTTTAACGTTCAAGTTGAGACTTGAAAAAGTATTATCAATCTGCAAAGATAATAAAAATTGCTCAAATCCGTCGCGCGCGATAGTGAAATAGTGATATTCTATTCTTGTGTCGAACTGCATATCCTTAATGTGAACATGAAAACGATTTTGATTTTTTTAATCAAGTCTTAGCTGTAATCCTATGGTATTTAGTGGTTTGAGTCTTTTGGGATGTTAGATTTTCGGTTTGAACTGGAAAATGGTCCGTGATTTATTTGTAATTTTGTGAAAAATCCAATTGAACATAAAAAGAAAAACCAAAATGAAACGCTTTTTTTCAATCGCCATCTTGATGATGGTGTCGCTGGTTTCGATAGCGGCAATCTATGAGCCGACGCTGACGAGCGACAGCGAGGTGTGTGTGTTCTTTGAGGCCAACAGTTCGGTGACCGATGCCCCCAAGATTTGGGTATGGGAAGGCAATACCGATGGCCGCAACTATGTCGGTACGTCATGGCCAGGTGCCTCGATGACCTATATGGGTGACACCCAAAGCGGTAACAAAATCTACAAGTGGATCTATACTGGTTCGTTGGCAATGCCCACGGGCTTAATTTTTACTTGGAACAACGAGGGTGGCCGCGTGGATGGCACCTTTACCAACCACGGCTACTATGTGATGGGTCAATTGACCAAGATAATCGGTGCGGGACCGAGTACTTTCGTCCCCAACCAGAATGTGATCTATGAGCTTGACTTGTACAATTTTACCAGTCAAGGAACACTTGCCGCAGCACAACAGCGTCTCGACTACCTGAAGGACTTGGGCATTGACATCATTTGGCTCATGCCCATTCATCCTCGTGGCATTCAGAGTCGCATCGGTTCGTTGGGTAGCCCTTATGCTCCGCGTGACTACCATGCTGTGAACAGCGACTTTGGCACGCTAGCTGATTTGCAGTCGTTTGTTGCCGCCGCTCATCAGCGTGGCATGCAGGTGTGGCTTGATTGGGTAGCCAACCACACAGCTAAGGACAACGTGTGGATCACGCAGCATCGCGACTACTACAATTCGACTTTGACAAGTCCTAACGGTTATGGTGACGTCTATCAGTTGGACTATAGCAAGGAGGCGACTCAAGTGGCGATGATCGAGGCAATGGAATATTGGATTGACCAAGCCGACATCGACGGTTTCCGCTGTGACTACATTAGCAGCAACACCATACCGACTTCATTCTGGACACGGGCCATCACGGCATTGAAAGAATATAAGCCAGGCAAGACTATCACCATGCTGGGCGAGGGCGACATGGCCAATAGCGTGTCGCGTCTGCTGGTGTGTGGCTGGGACTATGACTACGCTTGGGGATTCCAGAGTGCACTTGTCAACAACAAGAACAATCCGACAGGGGTGCTCAACCAGTGCCGCAATCTAGTGGGTGACTTGCGTTTCATTGACATCAGCCGCATGGTTTATTTGACCAATCATGACCAGAACTACAGTAACACGATGTCATCACAATATGGCAACAATGCTTATGCCTTCACGGTGTTGACGTTCACGCTCTACGGCATGCCCATGCTCTATAATGGCCAGGAGACGGGCTATCTGATGTCGCGCAAGTTAGACTACTTCAACCGCACGCCCATCAACTGGAACACAGTTGACAGCAAGATGGTGAATACCGTAAAGGCGTTGACGGCCCTCAAGCACAGTTGTGACGCGCTCATCGACAACGGCGACCGTGCTAGCGAAGTGACCTTCCTGACCACGGGCAACAATAACCTGATGGCCTACACCCGTCATCACAATAATCAAACTGCACTTGTGCTGCTCAATCTGGGCTCAAGCACTGTTAACACGACGGTATCGGGCCTGGAGGCAGGTGAATGGAAACTGGCAATAGATGTGGACAACATCGCTGCTGGCCTTACGGCGACTCCTGTGACCCTGAATGCTACTCAGAGCTTCTCGTTGCCTGCTGGAGGTTACAAGGTATATTATAAAGGTGAACCCATGAGCGACAAGCTTGTTGGAGACGTGAATCTGGACGGCGAAATCAATATTGCCGATGTGACGGCACTGATAGATTACCTCTTGTCGCCCTCGGTGGACTCGCAATCGATAGAATATGCCGATGTGGATAACGATGGCGAATTATCAATCGGTGACGTGTCATTTTTGATTGACATCATATTGGGTGTAAACTAAAAGTTGTAATCAACTGAATGACTGGATGATGGGAGTGAATGTGACGAACAGGAAGCTGATGTTGCTGCTGGCGCTGGCGGTGTCGATGATGGCGATGGCATCCTCGAGTGACAGGACTTTTCAGCGTTTGGACAGCCTGATTGCCGCCCAACCGCAGATTATTGCGGCTAAAGAGCATCGCATCAAACAGTTAAAAGCCGACTTGGCTAAGGAGTCATCGCTCCAAGGACGTTATGCTGTCACGAAGCAGTTATATGATGAATATGCAGCCTATCAGTATGATTCGGCGTATGCCTATGTGAATCAGTGCATACGCTTGGCTCATTCAATGGACAATGCCAGCCTGCTGAACGAGAGCCGTTTGAGTCTGGCGCATATTCTCTCGACAGCTTGTTTAATGGATAAGGCTCACCAGACATTGAGCCAGATAGACACGACCCGCTTGACTCCTGACCAACTCATCCTGTATCACCGCACCCGCACCGACCTGCTGATATACCAGGCAGAGTACATGCAGGGCACGCAGTATGCCGAGGAATATGTGCACCAGCTGGTGGCCGAGAGGCGTGCTGCCATTATGACCAACGTGCCGCACGATAACGTGAACTACCTGCTCACGTTGGCCGAGACATATGCCGATGACAAGCAGCCAGAGCGAGCCATTGAACTGCTCGAGCGTTTGATGGCGCAGTACCATAGCGGCGAGCGCCTATATTCCATCATCACTAGCACGATGTCGTTCCACTACAGCCAAATGGGTGACAAGGACCGACAGATGCAATACCTCGTCAAGAGTGCTGAGAGTGATCTGGAGGGTTGCATCCGCGAGAACACGTCGCTCAGAGCAATTGCCGACCGTCTTTTTGACGAGGGTGACATTGACCGTGCCTACCGCTACATGCATGTGGCGGTTGATGATGCTAACTTCTACGGCACTCGCTTGCGCAATATTCAATCGTCACGCATTGTCCCCAAAATTCTCACAGCCTATCAGACCAAGCAAGAACGCAACCACCGCAATATGATGTGGCTGCTGGGCATCATTTCGCTGATTGCCTTGTTGCTTGTGGTGGGTGTCGTTGCCATTTATCAGCTGTTGAAGCGCTACCGTCGCTTGAATGAGCAGAAGCGGGCCATCAACGAGCAGTTGCAGCTGGTTAATGCTCAATTGGGTGACACTGTCGAGCAATTGCACGAGAGCAATGCCCTGCTACGGGAAAGGGAGAAGTTAAAGGAAGAGTATATCGCACGATTCCTGACTCTTTCGAGTCGATTCATCGATCGTGGCGAGGAGCAGCGCAAAGCGCTTTTTCGCCTTCACCGCGACCGCAAGACCGAAGAGTTGGCACGAGAACTCAAGAGTACTCACTTTGGTAACGAGAATGCTCAACTGTTCTACGAGAACTTCGACAATGCGTTCTTGAACATTTTCCCGAACTTCGTTGACAAGGTGAATAAACTGCTGCAAGAAGACGGTAAAATCGAGATTAGGCAAGGCAAGCGTCTCACTACCGAATCTCGTGTGTTGGCCCTTATCCGCATCGGCATCACCGACAATCAAAGTATTGCCAACATTCTGAGAGCCAGCCTTACCACCATTTACACCTACCGCTCTAAACTTAAGGCTCGAGCTATTAGCAAGGACGACTTCGAGGCTCAGGTCAAAGCAATAGACGGATAAGTTGCGTATTTGCGTTTGTAAATCAGAAATTAACAAATAAAAACCAAATAAGATGAAAAGAATTTTCAGTATTTTATCTATGTGCTTGGTACTGAGTGTTGTAGCGAGTGCTAAGGACGTGAAAGTGAGTTCACCCGACGGGTCGCTGACGGTGACTGTGGGCGTTGACGGCGGCAAGGCTTGGTATCAGGTGATGCGTGGCAGTGAGACCGTCATTGGCCGTTCGGCATTGGGCTTTGTTCTCAAGGAAGGTGACTTCAAGGACAACTTCAAGATGGGCAAGGTGACCCGTGGGAGCCTTGACGAGACGTGGAGCCAGCCTTGGGGCGAGGATGCCCAGGTGCGCAACCACTACAACGAGATGAAAGTGACCCTTCAGGAGAAGGGCGGCCAGAAACGTCAGTTGGGCGTGGTGTTCCGCGCCTATGACGATGGAGTGGCCTTCCGCTATGAGTTCCCGCGTCAGCGAGGCCTCCAGGACTTTGTGATTATGGACGAGGCAACCGAGTTTACCCTGCCCACCGATGCCCAGGCCTGGTCGATTCCCGCATTGACCCCCTACTATGAGGGCATCTATACCCGCGAGCTCGTGAGCCAAAAGGGCAACATGTCGGGTCCCGTGGCCTTAGAGGTGAACAATGGACTTTACATGGCCATCATGGATGCCAATCTCACGGACTACTCGACGATGAATTTCTCTCATGAAGGCACGACGCTCAAGGCCGACCTTGTGCCCTGGAAAAATGGTGATAAAGTGAGGGTGGGGGACACCCGCGTGAGCCCTTGGCGCGCGATCATTATCGGACGCAAGGCTGCCGATATCCTGCTCTCACGCATGGCATTGAACCTTAATGAACCGTGCAAGATCGAAGATACATCATGGCTGAAGCCCACTAAGTATGTGGGCATCTGGTGGGCGTTGCAGAAGCAGCGCTGGACCTGGTCTCAGGGCGAACACCACGGTGCCACGACCGAGAACACCAAGCGCTATATTGACTTTGCTGCCAAGCATGGCCTGGGCGGCGTGCTGGTCGAAGGCTGGAACTACGGCTGGGACACCGATTGGACAAAGCATGGCGACGGTTTCTCATTTACTCAGGCATACCCAGACTACGACCTGCAGGGCCTGTGCCGCTATGCCGCTGAGCGTGGCGTGCGTATCATTGCCCATAACGAGACCGGCGGTGCTGCCCAGAACTACGAGAACCAGCTCGAAGAGGCCTATAAACTCTACGAGTCGCTTGGCATCAACACGGTCAAGACAGGCTATGTCAATTCACATTTTTATAATGGTGAACTGCAGCACTCGCAGTGGGGTATCCAGCACTTCCGCAAGGTGATTGAGACAGCAGCCCGCTCTCATCTGATGATTGTCAATCACGAGGGTGCCATTCCCAGCGGTATCCAGCGAACCTGGCCCAATCTGATTGCTACCGAGAGCATGCGTGGTCAGGAGTACAACGCCTTTGACCGCAGGGGCGGCAATCCGCCTTATCACGAGTGTATCTTGCCGTTCACGCGCGGTTTGGGTGGCCCGATGGACTTCACCCCCGGCATCTTTGAGTACCGCAACGACTCTGTGCCTGGAACTCGACCCCAGAACACGTTGGCCCATCAGTTGGCTGAATATATTGTTATCTACAGTCCTGGCCACATGGCTGCCGACCAGATTGAGAACTACGAGCATCAGCCCGCCTTCAAGTTCATTGAGGATGTCCCCACCAATTGGGAGCGTACTCTGGTGCCGCACGCTGAAATGGGCAAGTATTTGACCTATGCGCGTCAGGAGCGCGGAACCGATAACTGGTATGTGGGCAGCGTGACCGATGCCGAACCCCGTGACCTAAGTCTATCCCTTGATTTCTTGGGTGAAGGCGCATATCAAGCCATCATCTACGAGGACGGTCCCGATGCCGACTACCGCAACAATCCCTATCCGATGACCATTCGTCGCCTGGATGTGGACCACACTACCGTGTTGCATCTTCACCTTGCCTCTGGTGGCGGCTGTGCCATCCAGATTCTCAGCGTGAAGTAATTTGTATTCAGTTTTATAACAAGAAGAGGATGTGCACCGGTGCACATCCTCTTCTTGTTATAAAGGGTTTGAATCGCAATTACAATGTGGCGGTTCCCAGCAAGACGTCGATGAGCAGCGTCACATCTTCGATGCTGATGGCATTGTCCTGGTCAACATCGGCATTGTCCTCATTAAATACTTCAGCGGGCAAGCCCAACAGATGGTCAATCAGGCAAGTCACATCGTTGATGTCCAGAATACCGTCCTCATTGACATCACCGAGATTTACGACTACAGGAATCTCAATCACATACTCGGCAGTAGCCACCTCGCTGTTGTTCCAGCCAGCCTTGACTGCGATGGCTTTGATCGTCGTCGTGCCCTCACCCACGTTGATGGGTTCGGTGTACACTGCACTTTCGGTTGTAGGCTCTGTACCATCGGTGGTGTAGTAGATGGTGGCATCCTCTTGGGCTGTGATGATTACACTTTGTGCCTCGGTATAGGTGCCGGCTGTAGGAGTGAACGTCGGTGCTTCCAGCGTCTCGAACTTCCTGGCAATGTTGAACGTGTAGTCGTTGGCGTTGATTGTGATGGTATATTCGCCGGCAAGTTCCAACTTGATGGGGTCATCATCGTTGACATCAATGTAGCCACCCTGGTTAGCAACGTCGGTAGGCATCCACCAGTCACCATCACTGTTGGGACCGAAGACGTAACGGGTATTCCAGTTCACGCCATCTCCCAGTTTGCGTGCAAACAGGATAAAGGTGTTGGGAACGGTTGTCGTGAAGGTTGCCGTGTAGGTGCCGTTCTGGTTGTCCATCAAGGTGCCGTCGTTGAAGTTCCAGCTACCCTCAGTGCCGTTATCTGTGACAATGAAGATCTCGGGAGTGTAAATCACGTTGGCCGAAGCCGTAATGCTCGGGTTGTTAGCGGAATATGCATTGACCGTGTTCTGAGCGCTGAGTGCACGTCCGGTATAGGTCACGCTCACGTTACCGCCAGTGTTAGAGAATGTCTCAGGATTCAGCATCCAATCATTGTTGTCGGCTAGACTTGCGTTGATGTTGCCGTTAATGTCGGCGCCGATGATTGTCAAGCTGTTGTTGCTGCCACTGTCGTTGATGGTCAACACTTCAGGAGCAATCGTCAGCACGGGATGTGCAATCACATACTCGGCAGTAACCACCTCGCTGTTGTTGTACAAGCCGGGCTTTACAGCAATGGCCTTGACGGTCGTGGTCTCGCTCACGGTGAAGGAACCGGTGTACTGAGTGCTGGATGTCGTGGGCTCAGAACCGTCGGTGGTGTAATAGATGACGGCACCATCTTCGGCAGTGATGGTCACAGTCTGCGCCTCACTATAAGTTCCAGCGGCAGGTGTGATGGTCGGTTTGGCAACAGTGGGGAAGTCGCCAGAGACTTCGAGCCAAGCCTTGTTGGCGGGCATGGGGGTGACGGTGGCCTTGATGAAGCCTAACTTGCCCGACCCGGTGATGCCCAGGACATACTTCTGCGGGTTGGTCGATGGCGTGTTGTGGTTGGCATTGAACGAGCTGGTGCCGCTAGGTGTCGGGAACGAGAGACTGCCGTCGGTATTGCAGAAGTAGGTGCCTTTCAGCAGGTTGGTTCCCGTATAATCCGATGACTCGTCGGCAGCGGGAGCGTTGCTGGTCGTGGAGGTATTGGGTGCCGTGAACTTGGGTGCTCCGGTTGGGATGAGTTTGCAGTCGGCCGCATAGGGCGAGCCGCACTCGAGTACGACGGGAGTGCCGATAGGGATGGTGCCGCCAGTGGTGGCAATCTCCTGATACTCCAGCACGCCATCTTTGACCGCCGTGATCACGTAGGCCTTCTCCACCTGTCCACTAAGCGTGCAGGCAAAGGGCACTTTGAGCGTCGTGTAATACTTTCCGTTGAATTCCACCTCAGGCACCACGTTGAAGTGGGTAACCGGCAAGATATACCACTTGGCATTCTGTGCACTGTAGGAGGTGTTGATGCCGAACGTGCCGTTGTTGTCCACAAAATAGCGTGTTCCCAAATTAGCAATTGAAAGATTCTGCGCTTTCAGTTCAATGCTTGCTGTGTATTGAGTGCTGGCACCGCTGCCGCTAACGGAATTGATGGTAATGTAGTTATTGTAGAATTGAAGTTGGATAGAACCGGGATAGGTGCCGGCAGTCAGCGTAAGCAGGCTCGTTCCCTGTCCAATCAGGTTGTACAGCTTGTCGTTGGGATTGTCGTTCTTCTTCTGGCAATAAATCACCGCTGCTGGTGTGGTGAAGTCCGCGTCATCCACCAGGTGGATGTCGGTCTGCAGGTAGCGGCCCACACATTCCATGGCTCGAGCCTGGCCAGCTGCCGTATAGGCCTTTGACAGTCCACCGCAAGCTGTGCCGATGGCTGTGGTGAAGTTGAACTTGTCATTGGCAATCGTGATGTAGTCGCTCGTGTTCTGCGCATTATAGACGCGGTAGTAACCCGTGCCGTTGATCTGTGCTATACATGGTAGTCCAGAAATAGCCAACAAAGAGATAACGCCTAAATTGCGAATTAATTTTTTCATGTGATTACGGTTTATAGACATTAATTAGTAAAAAAGACATGAGTGATTCATCGATCGATGAATCACTCATGTTCATGTGAGAATTAGTTTCCTGAATAAATGTCTTCGGGATAACCATATCCAAGCAGGAAGTCAATCAGACTGGTGACATCATCGATGTTACGGGTGCCGTTCAAGTCAAAATCGGCTGCTTCGTAATCGTAGTTGTTCTCGGGCGTATCCTTACCCAGGAGAATGTCGATCAGTGCAGTAACATCTGAGATGTCCACATCGCCATCGCGGTCCACATCGCCACGGAGCCACAGCTTCACGGGATTGAACTTGTCGTTAGCAAGGAATGCCTGGTTGGCTGGTGCGCTCCACAGTTTGTAGAAGCCCATTCCATCGGTGCCGTTGCCCAATGTGCGAACAACGCTTGTCTCCTCGTTATTCTCACCGACAACTGTCGCCTTAGCGAGGTCATCATCGGTAAGGCCCCAGAAGTACTTGTTATTGACTGTGCCGGCGGTCTTGAGCATCAAGTATTCATACTGCGCTACGTAGTTGTTGTAGAAGGTCTCTCCCAGGAGGTCCTTGACAAGGTTGAACACAGTCTCAACTTGCGGCGTGCGGATGTTGTACTCCTTGATGAAGTAGTCAGCACCAACAAGCAGGTTATCGGTGGGAGCGGTGCCATCGGTGGTGTTCAGAGTAACCGTGATCTCGGTGGCCTTGGCCATGAGCAGCACGGGCGTCTGAGCGGGAATCGTGCCCTTGAGGATATTGATCTTGGCTTTGCCGTCCTCGGTGATTTCAGTTACCGTGAAGGCGGTAACATCGTTGGGCAGGTCATAAGCGAAGTCTGTGTAGAGGGTGGTCACATACTTGTCGCCATACTTGTTGTCGGCAGGAATGTTCACAGTGAACTCGGTGCGAGGCTCTACACTCCAGATGGTGCGCGATGCGTTGTCCGTGATGTCCTTGTTACCCTGGCTGATGAAGTCGGGCTTGTCGTTATCCTGAACGATGTAGTACTTGAAGTCAGGACGTACGTTCTCGATCTTCTCGAGATAGTCGGCATACTCACCCAGATGAGGCTTGATGTCAGTCTCATACTTGGGATGATTCTTCAAGTTGGTCCAGTAGATCATCGCGGTCTCATAAGCGAAGTCCCAAACATAGTTCTTGTTGTTCAATACCTGACGGTAGAACTCCATGGTCGAAGCCTCGTCAACGGGCTCGGTGAGCGTGCCGCCCATGTTCTGCCAGATGGTGTGCAGGCTGAAGTGCTCCAGAATCGATGCACCGCTGCCGTTGGTCTTCTCGAGGATCTTGTCGATGGCATTGTTGATGGCCGTCTCAAGCATCGGCAGTTTAGCCTCAACCTTAGCCTTGTTGTCGCGGTAGAAGTCAACAACGGGCTGCATGCTCGGGGTCTTGCCGTAGAGGCGGAATCCACCCTCGGCAGGCTCTACATACAGGTGAGCATCGAAGCTCTCGTTGAACTTCTCGAGGATAGCATCAATGCCGGTTTCACCAAACAGTTCACCAACGCCTTCGGCATCAAGCTTTTCAGCAACGAGGTGTACGAAGGTGGGTACATAGTTCATGGCGCGGTCGGCATAGCCCTGCAGGTCTGCAGCCTGTGAGCGCAGTGACAGCACCTTGCCGTGGTTGTCGGTCTGGATGCGGATCACGGTACCGGCCATCTTGTCGATGTCGTTGGTGAAGTTCAGGGTCTTGCGACCGGCAATGTTGGCATACTTGTTATTGCCCAGGTTCTTCACCTTGTAGTAGCCGTCGAAGGGCTCGATGGTCGGGAGCTCGGCGGGAATATCGATGATGTAGGCAGCGGTAGCCACTGGGCTCTCGGTCATGCCGTCAACGGTGGCCTTGGCCATCACGGTGCAGTCCTTGGTCAGCGTCACGGTGTTGCCCTCGGTCCAGTTGTTGCCGCCGTCGGTGCTGTAAAGGATGGTGGCATTTTCGGTAGCGCACGAGATGTTCAGCGTCTGCTCGCCAGTGTAGGAACCGGCAACCAGCGAGAACGTCGGGGTCTCAACAACGGGACGCGGTGCGAAGGTGTAAGCACCCGTAGCGGTGGCAGCACCATCATGGTAACCATCAACTACGGTTACAGTCAGGTTTACGGTACCCTCCTGATCGCTGGGGATGGTGATGCCGTCCTCATAGTCGAGTTCTTCACCGTCACCAATCTTGTAGGTCACCTCATAGTCACCGATAGTGTTCTCGGCAGTAACGGTAACCTTTACCTCCTCGCCAAGGTAGTAGTTGCCACCGGCGGGATCCAGGGTAACAACGATGTCGGGAGCTGCATCGAAGTGATAGGTTGCGGTGTATTCCTGCTCTGCGTGGTCATAACCGTCGGTTACATAAACCGTAACGGTCACGTCACCAGCCTTGTCGTTGGGCAGAATGATGCCAGTTCCGGCATTGTATTCAACCTGCTCCTCGCTGTCGCCAATGGTATAGGTAACGAGGTATTCCTCGCCGATATACTTGTCAACAGTAACGGTTACAACAGCCTCGTCACCAACGGTGTAGTTGCCTTCCTTGTTGGGAGTCAGCGTGACATCAAATGCGGGAGCTGCGGTGAAGCTGTAGGTGCCGGTTGCGGTAGCTTCACGTTCGCCGTCGGTAGCATAAACAGTAACAGTGTACTCTTTAGCCTTGTTGTTGGGCAGAACGATACCGGTCTCAGCATTATAATCCTGATCCTCACCATCGTTGATCTTGTAAGATACCATGGTGTCGTCGTTACCATTCTCGACGTTAACCATGATCTTAGCCTCCTCACCCACGGTGTAGGTCTTCTCGGCAGGATCAAGAGCTACGGTCAACTCTGCTGGCTCGTCAACTACCAGCTTGTAGAGTTGAATTGCCTTTTGGCCAGTATAGCTGCTTGACTTGTAATAGCGGAAGCGATTCTGATTAGAAGCACTGTTGTAGCGCAGATATGCACCACCAGATGATACTATGTCGGCATCGTAGCCCTCGGTAATCGAGATGGTGTTGGTGTAAGCAGTAGTCTCTGATGTGTTCATGCCGTTGGCATTTGATGTCGAACCAATGAAGTATCCACTGGCGCTCTTGAGCGTCTTTTCATTGGCATCGTAGTCAAAGGTGGCAGCATCAATCACGTCGTTACCCTGAATGTACTTGTCGCCACGAGTCTCGGAGATAGTAACAGGAATGTTGTTGCCCACTGCATCAAGTGTTTCAAGGCTTCCGTCAAAGGCAAGGTTACCCTCCTCGTTCACGATCAGGTAAGTGCCACTCTTGAGACCCTCGGTATTATAAACCTTGATGTAGCGCTTGTCGCTGGGCGTGGGAGGTGTGACGGGCTCTTCCTTGGTGTAAGTTGCTTGAACAACTTGGCTCTCTACATCGCCGAGAACGGCCTTAGCATAGATAGTGGAGGTCTCATCAATCTCGATGGGATTTTCGTAGTCGATGAAGTATTCGCCATTCATGCTGTATTTGATGGTAGCACCAGCGGTAGCGCAGGTCAAGATAACCGTGAGATTCTCCTCAAAGGTAGTGCCATCCTCAGGATCAAAGACAGGAGCATCTACAGTGACAACGGGAGTACCAGCATCCTCAACGCTGAATGTCACCTTTGGCAGGAAGTCCTGAATGTCACCGCCTGCATAGACGCCATCATCATTTAATGAGCTACTAGAGTAGTTGGTATAGCTGCTAAATGATGCAGCTGATGCATAAACGCCAGTGAAACTATTTTGTGGATAATTGCTGCCTTCAGTTGTCTCTTCAAAGTCAATGAGCAGATTGCCTCCATTGTAGACGAACGGTTCATCAAAGACGACATTTAATTCAGTTCCAGTTTGTGTGCCATCGTTGACTGTGGCAACGGTAGTCAACCCTTCAGTGATACGGGCTCTTTGAGAGAAAGAGGTGTTGCCAGTAATACCCATTTTAAAAGTATAAGCACCGCCCTGTAAACCAAGGTTGTTACCGTAGAAGGTCATTGATTTGATTTTTTTACCCTTTAAGCTATTAAGCATACTTTCAGGGTAAATCATCTGATTGATCTGTTTGTTATCGTAATAATAACCATAGAGAGGAATGTAACTATTTGTAGCGGTGGTAGGACCATCAGCAACGGTTACCTCGTTAGTCGAAGAACCCGTAAGGCTGATTGTGACTGGATCAATATCATCAACACCAAAGCTAATAGTCATCGTTCCTTCGTAGTCGCCTACGGTGGTTGGTGCGAATACAACAGGAATCGTTATGGTTTCACCAGTAGCAATTGAAGTAGGAACGTAGTTCGTGCTGAATGGAGTAGCCAGACCACTTACCGTAGGGGTGATTGCATTGGCCCCCGTGTTTTTAACGGTCACATTTTGGGTAGCGGAAGTGTTGGGAGCGGCCTTGCCGAAGCTGATAGCGCCAGTAGGTGTCACGGTTGCTGCGTAGTCCAACACTTGCGGGGTATCCCAAACAATTTCAATCTTGTCGATGTATATTGCTCCGCTGTTTGAACGAATGCCGATATACTCATACTCACCAGTCAAGGTAACAGTTGAGCCATTATTGGAGTACGAGCTGACCGAACCAATTTCTACACCCCTTGTCGAGGCACCAAATAAATCACCAGCACTGCTATAAGCAGAATTCTTACCATAAACTTTAACCGTTTTTGTTTCAGTTTGGGAAGAATTAAAGGTAATGGTGATCGATTTTGCCTTACCGCCAGATGTGGTGGTAATGATACCAGCGTCACTGTTACTGGAGCGAATCTGAATCGAGGGATTTGCCGAGGATTGGCCTCTTGCAATCTTACCCGCATAGACGGCGTCAGTGTTCGATTTTAGACCGCTGAAGTCTTGATAGCTACTACTTAATAGGTCAATGCCTGTAGCTTGAACGGTCAGTACATCTGTAACTTCCAGGGCCCAGGCTGGCGGTAGCGCCACGGCTAGGGCAAAGAACAGAAATAGAAATTTTAGATTTAAATACTTCATAAAGCAAATGTTTAAAGGTTAATATAAATAAAGAATAACAATCTGAGTTGTCAATGGTTCGTTCTTAGTTATTTGGCGCAAATATACGAAATAATTTTGTGACTACCACATTATTTATAATAATTTTGTTGAATAAGTTAAATTAAAGGGAATATGGAATAATCCACTGAAATTGGTAAGAGTCTGGATGTCAATATATAATATGCAAAATAAAGGCATCTGCGCCAAGCGCAGATGCCCATCTGTTAGGTTCGCCGCAAAATGCGTGCGTAATCCTTAGCCAATAAATCTTTAAGTTCGCACTTTTTGAGTAGACAAGAGTGGTTAGCCTTTGCCGGTCATGATATTGAGTACCATGGCGTCGGTGGCGCACATGGCGTCGGCGCCGATGACGGTAAGGTTACGGATGCTACGGTCCACGTCGTCGTCGATGATGCCCTCGGCACTGGTCACGTGTCGGCCCTCAATGGCGAGCACGGCGCTGATCAGAGCGGTCGATACGCCCGAGGCAATTTTCAGCGCGCAACTGGGCTTGGCACCGTCACAGATCATACCGGTGAGGTTGGCGATCATGTTCTTCACCGCGTGGCAGATGCGGTTGAAATCTCCACCCATCAAATAGGTGATGCCGCAGCTACTGCCGATAGATGCCACCACACAACCGCATAGGGCGCTCAACTTGCCAAGGCTCTGCTTGATGTAGATGGCCGTCAAATGGCTCAACGTGAGGGCGCGGATGAGTTCCTCCTCGGTGTTCTCGTTCTCCATGGCATAGACAACAACAGGATTGGTGGCACAGATGCCCTGGTTACCCGAGCCGCTGTTGCTCATCACGGGAATCAAGGCGCCGCCCATGCGGGCGTCGGTCGCCAATGCGGTCTTGGAGAGGATGCGGGAGAAGATGGTGTTGCCGAAGATGCCGTGACTCAGCGGTCTGTCCATTGTCTTGCCCAAGCAATGGCCGTAGTTGCCCTTGAGTGATTCTTGGGCAGCCTTCATGTTATAGTCACGGGTCTCGAGAATGAATCGAATTTCGTCGAGCGGAGCTTCCATGGCAAAGTCATAGACCAGTCGCAGATTGAGTGCGATTTCATCATCGTCTTCACTAGCGTTGCTGCCCGTCTGCTCGTCAAGCAATACTTCGTCATCACGTGTGACACGCACAAAGTGTGTATGTGAGCCACTGATGATAGCACTGGAGCGGTGGCCATCTCCCTCGCACATCACCTCGACGTAGAGTTTGTCGCAATCGCCTTGCTTGAGCTGGATGTCGATACGGCCCTCGTCGATGTATTGCTTGCCTTGCTCGAGTGTCTCGGGTGTGATGTCCTTGAGCACCTCGAGCTGGTACTCGCTCTTGCCGATAATGGCGCCCAAGGCGATAGCGATGGGCAAGCCAATCATACCAGTTCCGGGGATGCCCACGCCCATGGCGTTCTTCAGGATGTTTGCGCTCAGCAAGGCCGTGATTTTCTCGGGACGACAGCCCAGGGCCTCGGTGGCACGGGCCACACACAAGGCCACTGCCATCGGCTCGGTACAACCCACAGCAGGCACCACTTCGCGCTTCATTAACGCGATAATCTGCTCTCTAATCTTCTCTTCAATCATTATATTGTCAAGTTTTTTCTAAATGAAAACAATAAATACAATAATGACAAATATTTAAATCATTGTATTTATTGTACTTATTGTCTTCCTTTTATCATAGTTTTTCTTTGAACTGGGAGAGGCCGCCGTCCAGGAAGTCAAGGAAGGCAGGAACGTCCTCCTTGTAGCTGAACGAGCCGCTCAAGGCGTTGCCCTGCGGGTCCACGCACACGTAGAACGGCTGTGTGTTGCTGCCGAACTTGTAGCGCTGCAGGTAGCTCCATTTGTCACCGATGGTGCGCAGGGTGCGCTTCTCGCCATTCTCCTCGGTCACCTCGATGGGCTCGGGCAACGGACGCTTGTCATCGACAAACAGCGAAATCAGCACATAGTCCTTGTTCAACTTGTCGGCCACCGTGGGGTCGGTCCACACGGCAGCCTCCATCTTGCGACAGTTCACACAGCCGAAGCCGGTGAAGTCCAGGAAGACGGGCTTGCCGGCGGCAGCGGCAGCGGCCATGCCTTGCTCATAGTCAGTGTAGGCGGCGCGCACCTCCTTGGTGTTGAGGTTGAAGTCCTGGGTGTTCATGGGCGGAGCAAAAGCACTCACGGCCTTGCACGGAGCACCCCAAAGGCCTGGAAGCATATAAATGGCAAAGGCAATGGAAATCAGTCCACCCATGATGCAAATCACGGGCATAGGCTTGGTTTCATCACCAGGTTCAACAATGTCACTCTTGAACTTGAGTTTGCCTATGAGGTAGAGACCCAGCAGGCCGAAGATGGCAATCCACAGGCACAGGAACACCTCACGGTCCATCAGGTGCCAACCGTAGGCCAGGTCGGCCACCGAGAAGAATTTGCAGGCAAATGCCAGCTCGATGAAACCAAGCACCACCTTGAGGATATTCATCCAGCCGCCTGACTTGGGAGCCGACTTGAGCCACGAGGGGAAGAGGGCAAACAGCGTGAACGGCAGCGCCAGAGCCAATGCGAAGCCCAACATGCCGATGGCCGGTCCCCAGAAGTTCCCGCTAGTGGCGAAATCAACCAGCAGGAAGCCGATGATGGGACCAGTGCATGAGAACGACACGAGTACCAGCGTGAAGGCCATCAGGAAAATCGACAGCAGACCGCTAGTGTTGCTAGCCTTGTTATCGACGGCATTGGACCACTTGCTGGGCAACTTGATCTCGAACATGCCGAAGAACGACAGGGCGAACACTACCAGCAACAGACACAGGAAGATGTTGAACACAGCGTTGGTCGAGAGTGCGTTCAGAGCGCTGGGACCGAAGATTGCCGTCACTATCAGACCAAGCAGAAGGTAGATGACGACAATCGAGATGCCATAGGTGATGGCGTCCTTGATACCCTTTTTCTTGTCATCTTTGGCGCGCTTGAGGAAGAAGCTCACGGTCATCGGGATGATGGGCCATACGCACGGCGTGAACAGTGCTACAAGTCCGCCCAGCAAACCCATCAGGAATATCCACCAAAGCGAGCGACCGCCGCTACCGTCAGTGCCATCGATGCGCTGGATATCACCCACAACAGGTTTCCACAGGGCATCATGGTCCAGCGCTGCAAGTGCAGCACTATCGACGGGAGGTGCTATCGCTGCACTGTCAGCAGCGGCAGCTGCCAGAGCTGCGAGCGAGTCGGCCTTGGCCTTCGCTTCGGCTTCGGCCTTCGCTTTGTCTTCTTCCTCCTTACTCTTATCGGCTTCACCGTCAACGGAAGGCGACTTGCCGGCCTTCTTCATGCTCACGCTCGACGGAGGCAGGCACGACTGGTCGTTGCATGCGCCATATTCCAGGTCACAATCGATATCATAGTTAGGCTTGGTGAATTTCACCTTCTGCACAAACTGCACGTTGTTCTCGAAGTAGCGCAGTTTGGCGCCGAACAACTCGTCGAACTGCGAGATTTCCTTACCCACGGGTTTGAGTTTACCCACAGGCTCCACGCCATCCTTCTTGTGGAAGGTGATGCTGGCCTCGGTGGGACCGGCATCGCCCAGATTGGTAGAATATACGTGCCAACCCTTGTCAATTTTGCCGGTAAACACGATTTCGCCCTCACTACTGCCGGGGGATGTCTTCAACTGAGAGGTAAATGTCACAGGATTGGCCATCTGGGCAACGGCAAGCATCACCACGGTAGCCATCGTCAACAATGTCGCAATTCTCTTCATCTTTTACTTTGGTCTTCTGGTTGTTGTTTAATCGGCAAAGTTAGTGAAAAATTTCATTAGTTTTTCATTATCAGTTATATTTTAGGAAAAAATGCTATATTTGCGGGGTGAATTAATAATGAAGTATTAAATATAAACCGATAAGATGAAGAAATTGTTTTTGCCCATACTCATGGGCATGATGATGCTGAGCGCAATGGCTCAAGAGGGTACATTTACGGTGAGAGGAACCTTTGAGGACGTTGGTGACACAGTGATTTTCATGATTAAATCCACATCAACCGGCAAGTCCTTGCCCGTCACCGGACAGATGTTAGAAGAGACGTTTGATCTCACAGATGCTGACTACATCTCTATAGGACGTTGGTTTACAGGTCGTGGCGTTTCCGAGGAGGACGATATCATGCTTCCTGCTATTCCGGGTGAGACACTCATTTTTTCTAAAGATGGAGATGGCAATATTCAATTGAGTGGTTCGCAGTTCTATGTGGATTATAACGAGGCATTGAAAAAGGTGGAGCCGATTAACAAGGCTGGTGAAGAATTTGTGGAGGAGATCCAACAGAAAATGGTAGCCGGAGTACCTCAGGAACAACTGATGGAAGAGGTACAAGAGAGAATACCGATATTGCTTCAGGCCTTAACCGATGCTGTAATGGACTATGTAAAGGCTCATCCCGACCAGGATGCCGCTGCAGCGCTGATTGCCGAACTGTCGGATGACGTCGAGAACATCGAGGCAGCCGCAGCCATGCTGACCGAGCGCGCCCGTGGCAGTGTGGCCGCCAACTTGTATAAGAAGAATCTTGAAATAGCCCAACAACATGCCGAAGAGGAGGCTAAACAATATGCTCTTGAGGGTAGCATGGCTCCCGACTTCACACTCATGGACATCAATGGCAAGCCATTGGCACTGAGCAGCCTGCGTGGCAAGTGGGTGATTATCGACTTTTGGGGTTCCTGGTGCAGCTGGTGTATCAAAGGCATACCTCAGATGAAGGAATACTACGCCAAGTACAACAGCAAGATGGAAATCCTTGGCGTGGACTGTAACGACACCGTTGAGAAGTGGAAAAACGCTGTCGCTAAGCATGAACTGCCCTGGGTGCACGTCTATTGGGATAAGGATGACGAGAACTGCGACAACCCGTTAGAACTCTACGGTGTGCAAGGATTCCCCACCAAGGTGGTTGTCAATCCTCGGGGCCAAGTCGCCAAGATCATCGTCGGCGAGGACCCCGCCTTCTACGAGTACCTGGACGCTGTCCTGCAGTAATCGGCTTTTTCAATTATATGAAATGCAACTTCACAGTTAAATGAACGAAACAACAATATGAAGAAATTATTTTTGTACATGCTTGCGGGCATGATGGCGCTGGGCGCAATGGCCCAGGAGGGTAAATTCACGGTAAGCGGTTCCTTAAAGGGGCTGGGTGACTCGGTGAAGGTCTTTCTTATGAACGCAAACGGTGATATGCTGGTTCAGGAGAGTCGTGCTATCGATGGTGACAAGTTCAACATGACGTTTGACCTGGATGATGTGGGATTCTTCTATATGTTCAGCTTGAAAGATGGCCAATTGAGTGCTGACAATGGCTTTGCCATTCCAGCTTTGCCTGGTGAGCATGCTGCCATCGAAGGCGAGGGCGAAGATTATACTCTGGGTGGCTCACAGTTCTATTGCGATTATCATGAGGCATCTCAACTGATCGAGGCTCCTCAAGAGGCGGCTCGTGCCTTCATTAGGGAATGTCAGGACAAGTTTAGTCAAGGAGTCCCCGAGGAGGAGATTAATAAGGAGTATGAGGAGAAATATCCCGCTCTGGAACAGGCTCTGGCCGATGCTGTACTGGGCTATGTCAAGGCTCATCCCGATGCTGATGCATCGGCTGTGTTGCTCTCCGATTTGGGCAGTGATGCCGAGCACATCAAGGAGGGTGCGGCTTTGCTGACCGAGCGTGCCCGTGGCAGTGTTGCCGCCAATCTCTATAAGGCAATGCTTGCCGCTGCCGAGAAGGAAAAAGCCAATCAGTCACTCCAAGAGGGACTAGAGGGTAATTTGGCCCCTGACTTCACGCTCAACGACATCAACGGCCAGCCGCTGGCATTGAGTTCGCTGCGTGGCAAGTGGGTGATTCTCGACTTCTGGGGCTCATGGTGCGGCTGGTGCATCAAGGGTATGCCCAAGATGAAGGAATACTACGCCAAATATGCCGACAAACTCGAGATCCTGGGCGTGGACTGCAACGACACCGTCGAGAAATGGAAAAACGCTGTTGCCAAGCACGAGATACCTTGGTTGCACGTGTATTGGGACAAGGAGAAGGGGGACAATCCCGTGGAACTGTACGGCGTGCAAGGTTTCCCCACCAAAGTTGTGATTGACCCCGACGGCAAGGTGGCCAAAATCATCGTGGGCGAGGATCCCGCCTTCTACACATTCCTCGACGAGGTGCTGAAATAGAAGATAAAAGGTCGCACGACGTGCGGTTACGGTCTTCTGTGCCGTGGCTATGACGCGACAGTTAACAAACAGAAAATAGAGAACAGAACATGAATGTCAAGGTCAGAATGCCCAAGTTCGGCATCAGCAAGAAACCTAATGGGCAACGCGGCTGGGTGAAGGAGTTGTTGCTGACAATCCTCGCCACGAGCATCTCGATTGTGCTTACATTCGGCACCGCCTATCTGATAGAGCGTCATCAGAAGTTGGCGGCCCGGCATCAGATGGCAATGATGATCATCCACGACATCGACGAGAGCATCAATCAGATGGAAAAGGTCGACAGCATCCTTAGGGATTTTGACGATTTGCAACTCAAGATACTTCAGGGCAAGTACAGCGGCCCCCTCATGATGGCCAAAGCCGAATTGATACAGAGAAACCCCGCCCAGATTAAATTTGCCGAAACCACCGAGCGCATCTTCACCTCTAACGTGGACACATGGAGCACGATTGGCAAAGCGGACTTCATTGATAATGTGAGTCGCTGCTATATTAAACGCGCCGAATTCCAGAAAGAGGTTATTGAGGCCTTCCACAATCAATTGTGGCTCAATAACTCGGAATTGAAGGTTGATGATCTGGATAGCTTGCTGAATATTGATTCCGGCTTTTTTGTGTACTATGCAACCAATTTGATCAACAGCATGAAGGCCGCCAATGAGTTGAATAAGCAGATTATGGGAGTGTCTGACAAGGACCTTGAAAAGTTCTCCACCCAGATAGTCGGCTTTGATCAAGAGGAGCTTGATTCTCTTGAAAAGGCCATGGGAAATGAGTATATCCAGAGGCTGACCACTAAAGACGCAGCAATGGAGAATTACTTAAAAAACAAAGACACCATGTACCCCGATAAGGGATCTGGTGGTAAATAAAGAATATAGGGCAGCCAATCAACAAAAAACTGTCAACACAAAACTTATAACTGAAGAATATGAACCACACCCAATGTTTGATTATCGGCTCCGGTCCTGCCGGTTACACAGCCGCGATTTATCTGGTGCGCTCCGCCATCGACTGCTTGCTCATCGAGGGCCTGCAGGTGGGCGGACAGTTGACCCAAACGACCACAATAGAGAATTTCCCGGGTTTCCCCGAGGGTATCGACGGATTCCAACTGATGGACAACATGCGTCAGCAGGCCGTGAACCTGGGCGCGAAGATGAAATCGGGCCTTGTGGCTGGCATCGACATGAGCCAGCGCCCGTTCCTCGTCACACTGGACGGCGGCGAGCAGATGACGGCCGACACCATCATCGTGGCCACGGGAGCCACGGCCAAGTACCTGGGCCTGCCCGACGAGACGAAGTATGCGGGCCAGGGCGTTTCGGCATGCGCGACCTGCGACGGCTTCTTCTACCGCAAGAAGGTCGTGGCCGTCGTGGGTGGTGGCGATACCGCCTGTGAGGAGGCCGACTACCTGAGCCACCTCGCCAACAAGGTCTATCTCATCGTGCGCAAGGACTACCTGCGTGCCAGCGAGGCCATGCAGCAGCGCGTCAAGGAGAACGAGAAGATTGAGATCCTGTTCAACACCAACACCGTGGGCCTGTTTGGCGACAACGGTGTGGAAGGCGCCCACCTGGTACGCTTCAAGGGCACTGACATGGAGGAACTGTTTGACATCGCCATTGACGGATTCTTCCTGGCCATCGGCCACCGCCCCAACACCGAGTTCCTGGGCGGCCAGATTGACCTCGACGAGCAAGGCTACATCAAACTCACGGGCAACAATATGGCGACCAACGTCGAGGGTGTGTTCGCCGCTGGTGATGTTGCCGATCCGCATTACCGCCAGGCTATCTCTGCCGCCGGTACCGGTTGCCGTGCCGCTATCGATGTGAAGGAGTATCTGGCAAAGTAAAGGCTGGACCAAAAAGATCATAAGGACAGGTAGGAGTGCCTCTTGCCTGTCCTCTTTGTGTTTTTTTTTGATGGTATCGGCCAACTTTTGTATTTTTGCAACGAAATAATAATCATTATAATAATAGACATTTACATGAAAAAACTGACTCTTTTTGTTGCTGCTGTCGCAGCGTTCTGTTTTAGTGCCATGGCACAGGTAGTGAACACCGGTGTCATTGAGGTTGGTGATTTTGACAACGCCACCGAGGTTTACGATGGTTCTTATTTTGACATGGCTCCCACCAATTTTTATCTGGCGCATACCGGTGTACAGATAATCTACACTCCCGAACTGCTGACTGATTTTGAAGGGAAAGACAATGTGAAAATCACAGGTCTGAACTTCAAGTTCAACAATGCCGGTGCATGGGAAGAGATCACTCGCAATGTGAAGATTTATATTCAGGCAATTGACGAGACTGAGTTTGCTTCGATTAAGGGAGTCAAGCAGTTCTTCTATTTCGAAGGCTTGGCCTTGGTGGATCAGGTTTATATTGAGATGCTGTCAAGTTTTGGCGAAGATGCCGAGATGCCCTTCTCGCTTGAGGACTCCCCTGTGGCCTTCACACCCGGCAAGAGCCTGCTGTTGACGATGGTCTTTGACGCCGAGGACGATGACAACTGCACCATCGGCAGTGCCTATGCTCCGTTCTACACCTCAGGCATTGGCCGCGGCAAGGCCATGCTATACACCGACAACTGGACCAGTTTTTTGGATTTTGCCCAGGGCGAGGATTTCCCTGATGCTACCGCCATGCTGGGTTGCGGAACTAATGTGGAATTGCCCGTGACTCGCATCGAGTACACCTACACCGAGGGCGGCTCTGCTGGCCTGCGCGGTGACGTGAATAAGGATGAGGTGGTCAGCATCGACGACGTGACGGCTTTGATCGATTACCTGTTGAGCGGTGACGAGGCACCAACTGAAGCCGATTGTGACATGAGCGGAAACATCAGTATCGATGATGTGACTTCTCTCATCGATTACCTGCTGAGCGGCACTTGGTGAACAAACCTCGGCCTTTTGGAAAAAAGAGACAGGCGCCATGCAACAGGCGCCTGTCTCTTGATATTTATTTGTTCTATTGTTCTTGGGGAACGTCCTTGTTGTTGGACATGACCAGATCGTGCGTACGCTGCATGAAACGGTCGAACTCGCCCTTGACGCCAGGTCGCAGCAGGTCGGGACGGGCCTCGGGGATGAGGACGTAGTTCTCGCCGTGAGAAGCGGGTTTCTGAACGAAGAAGAGTTTGTAACGCGGTTTCTCAATGACGGGTTTGCCGTTCAGCATCCTCAACGATACTTTGACCATCGCACCACCGCGGGTATCGATATCGCTCTGATTGCTGATAAAGTTGCCCATACTATAGACCAGCAGCACGTCTTTATCAAATTCCTCGCTGTGCCGCACTTCCATCGGCTCAACGACATGCGGATGCCCGCCGATGATGAGGTCCACACCTTGGGTGACCAGCCAGTCAGCAAGGGTGCGTTGTGATGCGACGGGCTTGAGTTGATACTCTATGCCCCAATGTAGGTTCACGCAGATGGCATTCGCTCCTCGTTCACGGGCCAACGCGATATCCTGGGCAATCTGTTGCTGGTCGATGAAATCGACGATGACATCACCCTGGATGTTGATGCCGTTAGTGCCGTAGGTGTAATCCAAAAAAGCGATTTTGATGCCCTTGATGTTAACGATATAGGGGATGCTCTTGTCGCGTTCCTGCTTGTCTCGATAGGTGCCGATGTGCGGTATCTTCAATGAATCAAGCGTTTCGCAAGTGCGCACCAATCCCTTGTCACGACGGTCCAAACAGTGATTGTTGGCTGTCAGGAACAAATCAAACCCCACATCGCGCAACTGCTGTGCATAGGTGTCGGGTGCGCTGAAACAGGGATAGCCGGTATAGGGCTTACCGCCCAGGGGGCACTCGAGATTGACTACAGCAAGATCAGCCCAACGGACGTCGTCCTCGATGTACTGGAAGCACGGCGTGTAGTCATAGGTGCCGTCAGACTGTTGGGCTGCGGTGATTTGCGGCGCGTGCTGCATGGCGTCACCCACAAACATCAAGTTAACCGTGTGATTGCCTTGCAGCAATGACACGACCGAGAGCATCAATATGGAGAGCAGTTTCATGTTAGTTTCTGGTCCCTAGTCCTTAGTTTTTAGTTGGAAATCTATAAACTTCAAGTGAGCAAGCTCAGCTTGCTCACTTGATTTAACGTCCTCGTTTGGCAGCCTTGGCTTGAGCCTTAGCGCTGCGCATCATCTGCATGGGATTGGTCGATACCTGATGCATGACCTTGCGCATCGACAGGAACTGCTTTAACAGGCGGTTCACCTCCTCGACACTGGTACCACTGCCCTTTGCAATGCGCTTGCGGCGGCTAGCGTCGATAATGTCAGGGTTAGAGCGCTCCTCGGGAGTCATCGAGCCGATAATGGCCTCCACACCCTTGAATGCGTCATCGGGGATATCGATGTCCTTGATGGCCTTGCCCACACCGGGAATCATCGAAGCCAGGCTCTTGAGGTTACCCATCTTCTTGATTTGCTTGATCTGCTTGATGAAGTCGTCGAAATCGAATTTGTTCTGCTTGATTTTCTTCTCCAGCTTTTCAGCCTCGGCCTCGTCATACTGCTGCTGCATGCGGTCCACAAACGACACGATGTCGCCCATGCCCAGAATGCGGTCGGCCATACCTGCGGGACGGAAGGGGTCAAGGTCGGTCATCTTCTCGCCGATACCCACAAACTTGATGGGTTTATCGACGACGGCACGGATCGACAGAGCGGCACCGCCACGGGTGTCACCATCGAGCTTGGTGAGGACAACACCGTCAAAGTCAAGACGCTCGTTAAATGCCTTGGCTGTGTTGACGGCATCCTGACCAGTCATCGAGTCCACGACGAAAAGGGTTTCGTTGGGGTGGATGGCATCCTTGATGGCCTTGATCTCGACCATCATAGCCTCGTCAACGGCCAGACGGCCGGCGGTATCGACAATCACCAGGTCATAGCCCTGCTGCTTGGCATGTTCGATGGCGTGCAGTGCGATGGCGACTGGGTCTTTGCTCTCGGGCTCGCTATAGACGGGCACCTCGATTTGTTCGGCGATGGTCTTCAACTGGTCGATAGCAGCGGGACGGTAAACGTCGCAGGCCACGAGCAGCGGTTTGCGTTTCTCCTTGCCGTTCTTGAGACGGTTGGCGAGTTTGCCGGTGAAAGTAGTCTTACCAGAACCTTGAAGACCTGACATCAGGATGATTGCAGGATTGCCCTCGATGCTGAACGAGGCTTCTTGTCCACCCATGAGTTCTGTCAGTTCATCGTGGACAATCTTAACCATCAACTGGCTGGGGTTAACGGCGTTGATAACGTTCTGGCCCATTGCTTTGGCCTTTACGTCATCGACAAACTTCTTGGCAACGGGATAGCTCACGTCGGCGTCAACGAGCGCGCGGCGCACTTCCTTCAGGGTAGATGCTACATTGATTTCGGTGATTCGGCCTTGTCCTTTCAGAACCTTGAAAGACCGTTCAAGTTTCTCTGATAAATTTTCAAACATATTGTGATTGAGGTTTTTATAATTTTGCGGATAACATTCCTGGGTCGTGCGGGAATGTTAAAAGTTGTTATTTCTTTTTCTTGATCAGGCGGTTGGTCGCCGTGTCGGGGAAGATGACCTGAGGCTTGAACTCACGGCCTTCCTCGGGGGTGACGATGGCATAAGCCATGATGATGACGATGTCACCCACCTCGACCTTGCGTGCTGCCGCACCATTCAGACAGATAGTGCCACTGCCACGTTCGCCGGCGATGGTATAGGTGTCCAAGCGTTCACCGTTGTTCACGTCAACGATATACACGCGTTCGCCCTCGATGATGCCGGCTGCATCCATGAGGTCCTGATCGATGGTGATGCTACCGATGTAGTTCAGGTTAGCATCGGTCACCGTCACGCGGTGAATCTTGGATTTCATGACTTGGATGTACATATCTTCAGTTTTTAGTTGTCAGTTTTTGGTTGTCAGTTGTCAGCTAAAGCTTCTTGTAGGTGATGTTGTCAATCTCACGCACGTCGCCGCAATAGACGGTGATACAGCCCACGATGTAGTCGCTGTCCTCCCAATTTGTGACAGGCTGCAACGTGATGCCGTCGCATATCGAGAAATACTCGGTATCCATCTCGGGCCAGGCATTGATGGTGGCCACTACCCAGTCATGAGTCTGCTCTACAGTGTGATCCATGGCGAACTCCAGACTGCGTTGCAGCGTGGCATAAATCTGCGGAGCCACCTTGCGTACCTCGGGAGTGAGACGCACGTTGCGGCTGCTCTTAGCCAGACCGTCTTCCTCACGGATGCAGGGGCATTGCACAATATCGATATCAAAACCCAGTTGCTTGATCATCGCGCGGATGACGGCAATCTGCTGGAAGTCTTTCTCGCCGAAATAGGCACGGTCGGGCATCACCCACGAGAAGAGTTTGCTCACGATCTGGCACACGCCGTTGAAGTGACCGGGACGCATCGCGCCCTCCATCACCTGCTGGACAGGGCCAAGGTCAAACATGCGGGTGTCGGGCTCTGGATAAATCTCCTCGACGGTGGGCATGAAAGCAACATCCACTCCACAAGCCTCGAGCATTGCGGCATCGCGCTCGGCGGTGCGGGGATAGGTGCGCAGGTCTTCCTTGTTATTGAACTGCGTGGGGTTCAGGAAACAACTCACGACAACGGCGTCATTCTCTTTGCGTGCACGCTCGATAAGCGACTTGTGACCCTCATGCAGGGCTCCCATGGTGGGCACCAGACCTACTGACTTACCTGCCTGACGAAAAGCCTGAACGGCTTCGCGCAACTCATTGACCTTGCTGATAATCTTCATTGTCAAAATTTTGATTCAATTATAGTTAAAGTGAATTCAAACTGCAAAAGTAATATTGTAAACGCACATTGGCAAATTTTGTGCAAACTGAGCGCAAAAAAGTTCACTTTATTTGCCGAAGTGCAGCCAAAATTATGCAAATTGCGTGCCAACTTTTTGTTCAGAAAGCCTATCAGCAAGCATTATTTTAGATTTCTTGAGGTTTATTGAAAAAAAAATTTCATCTTTGTGCAACTTTTTTGTTGGGGTGGTGCGTCTAATGCATGAACGCGGCAACAAAGCGCTGCCACGTATCACCAGAAACAATAACTATTTAAAACGATAAAACAATGAGAAAGACGATTTTAACATTTGCAATGATGCTGTTGATGACAGTGGCTGCCACGGCAGGCCCAGTCATCAAAACCACACCCGCCAAGAGCAAGACCAACGTGGAATTTAAGGGCGATTCGATTGTCGTTACCGATGGTGACGAGTCGGTGACCGTGAGTGGACTGCCCGAGTTACAGAAGGTGCGCGACAAGATCAACGACGCGCTGGATGATACGCTCACTGCTGGCGATGGTACCACTGTGGAAATTGGCAACCAGAAGGGCGAACTCTCGCCCGATGACATCAAGTACATGAGCGACCACTGGGGCGAAGTGGCGAAGCAGATTGCATACGCCTCGATAACTGGAATCTTGGCCCTGGTGCTGCTGGTACTGTTCTTCCGCTTTTTGAACCGCCGCAACAAGTACCGTGTCATCGAGAAAGCCATCGAGAACAACTATCCGCTTAATGACCTCTCTCTTAACGACACTAAGCGCAGTGCCATCTATGTACAGCAACCCGTTGTCACTGCTGCTCCTCCAATGGGTGCCGCACCCAGGCCCGGTCAGGTGCCTGTGGGAAATCCTATCGAAGGCATGACCGCCGACAATTCCATCGTGATGACCGATATGTTCAACTGGCGTGCCTTGATGCCTGCCATCAGAGTGTTAGGATGGGGTGTGTTCCTCTTGTTATTCGGCATCTTTGTTGCTGGCGGTGATGACCCATTCACATTCATTGGTTTGGCCCTGATAATTGTGGGCCTGTGCAAGGGCTTTATCCTCTACAAGGAGCAGAAGGCGCTGCAGGAGGCATGGAAGCGCTCCCAGGAGATGCAGCCTCGCCGACGTGAGCCAGTGCGTGAAGGCACTCCTATTCCGCCGCCCATGGACGAGGACTACAAAGCTGATGACGATACCCCCTTCCAGCCCTATTAATCATACATCCGATGTTATCCAAGCTTGATGAAATAAGACTGCTGTCGCAATGCGCCCTGGCCGATAACCGGGACGCATTCGGCAGGCTCGTCGAGGCCTATCAGCCGCGCGTGCGCCGGTTTCTGCTGAACCTGACCACGGGCGACGAGATGCTGACCGACGACCTGGCGCAGGAGACGTTCATCAAGGCCTATGTGGGCATCCGTGGGTTCAAGGGGCTTTCGTCTTTCGGCACCTGGCTATACCGCATTGCCTACAATGAGTTTTACAATCATGCCCGCCGTCACTCTGAGGAGCACGTCGAGGACATTTCCCGCTTGGGTGACGTCAGCACGGCCTCCACCGATGCTATCGACGCCTCGATGACCGTGCAGGAAGCGTTGACGCGCTTGAACGATAACGAGCGTGTCGCCGTTACCCTGTTCTACATCGAGGACCAGCCCCTCAAGCAGGTGTCCAAGATCATGCAGATGCCTGAAGGTTCGGTGAAATCCCTCATCCACCGAGCCAAAGGCAAAATGAGACAATTTATCGACAATTAAACCGTTATTAAAGATATGAATACCAACGAAGAAGACAAGAAACTGGCGCAAGTGCTCAAGCAGGGTGCGCATGACCCGGGCGAGAATCCCTGGTTTACCCGTCGAGTGCAGAACAAGCTGCCCGAGAAGCATCCCCGCGGCTCATGGGCCACAACAGTGGTCTATGCCATTGCCCTGGCAGCATGCATTGTCTGCTGGCTGATGCTGTGGCGCGGTCAGGATTGGGGCGTTATCACTGTGCGCGACGTTCTTTACAACGTCATGATGGGTGCAGTGACCCTCACCGTCCTGTGGCAGACCATCACCTCAGCACTCCACGCTGCCGACGTGTAACCAAAGCAACAGACATAACTGATAAAACGGAAATGAAGGGATTTACTCCGTCATCTCCGTTTTATCAGTTATCTCCGTTTTATCAGTTATCTCCGTTCCAGGCTATTTCAAGCCCCAGAACTGTTTGGCGCGTTGTTGCAGGTCGGGATTCTTGATTTTCTTGAGGTCATTGAGAATCCACTCTGGGTTTACATCCTTGAAGGTATTTATCATGCCTAGCGACAGTTGGCTGTTGGGATGATCGCAGCACCATTGCATGAGCCTCTCGGTGTCACCGTAGATACGGCCAGCCATCAGCATGTGGAAGTCGCCGAGCAGTTGGGTGGGGTCGGTGATGGTTCCCTTGGCCTGTTCAAGGAAAGTGTTCAATCGGTCATACAATGTTCCGTCACTCATTGGTGTCCATGAGAACACCTCAAGTTGGCGTTTGTAGCGCCAGTAATTGTTAAGCAGGGTGGTGTCAGAACTATAGACGATACCCAACTTACCCATCGTGAAATGGCCGTCGTTGCCGATGGTGATGGGCAGCTCGTGGTGAATGAACCACAGTGTGGAATCGGTGTCCACGCCGTCGCGTTGTATGTTGTATGAAATCCAGCGGCTCACGTTGATAGGTTTGTCCCACTTGTCGGGCATGACCATGCGCATCGAGTCGATGCCCACGTTGCGGGTGTGTTCGTCGACGTCGTCCCAGTACAATAAATTCATGCCACCACACTCGCCCAGACGCATGAAGTCAATCATGCCGTCCTTGCCATAGGTGGCTAGCCAGCAGGTGCGGGTGTCGCTGTAGCTGGTTTGTCCAAGCAGCAGGCTGATGCCCTTGCCCTCTAGCTCCTTCACACCCCACACGCGCACGACGCTGTAGGCCGTATCCACCCCCATCACCTTATCGATGCCTAATGCCTGGCATGCGGTCAAGTCAAGGATGTAGTGGGGTAATGCCGCACCGTCGTCATTGTAGTTGACATCGCTGGCCACTTTGAGTGAATCGTCACAGATGCCTACGCTGCACAGGAAATCGTGGCCGTTCTTAATCTGGTCACCCGGTTGCCATTTGCCGGTACACGACACGATAGCCAACATCAGGATGATTAAAACAAAATTCCTCATATCTCTAAATCACAAATCTCTATATTCTATGCTTCTCAATCTACGCTTCTAACTTGCGGTAGCGGACGCGCGTGGGCTCTTCCTTGCCCAGACGTTTCAACTTGTTCTCCTCATATTCGGTGTAACTGCCCTCGAAGAAGAACACGTTACTGTTGCCCTCAAAGGCGAGAATGTGGGTGCAGATGCGGTCCAGGAACCAGCGGTCGTGGCTGATGACCACTGCGCAGCCGGCGAAGTCTTCAAGACCTTCCTCGAGGGCACGCAGGGTGTTCACGTCGATGTCGTTGGTGGGCTCATCGAGCAACAGGACATTGCCCTCCTCTTTGAGCGCCAAAGCCAGTTGCAGGCGGTTGCGTTCACCACCCGAGAGCACGCCACACTTCTTTTGCTGGTCCACACCGCTGAAGTTGAAGCGCGACAAGTAGGCTCGGGCATTGACATCGCGACCACCCATGCGCAACAGTTCCACACCGCCCGAAATGACCTCATAAACGGTCTTGTCGGGGTCGATGCTCGTGTGCTGCTGGTCGACATAGACGGCCTTGACCGTCTCGCCAACCTCAAAGGTGCCGCTGTCGGGTTTCTCGAGGCCCATGATGAGGCGGAACAGGGTTGTCTTACCGGCTCCGTTGGGACCGATGACACCCACGATGCCGTTGGGGGGCAACATGAAGTTTAGGTCGTCGAACAGCAGTTTATCGCCGAAGGCTTTGGCCACGTGTTGCGCCTCGATGACCTTGTTTCCCAATCGGGGGCCGTTGGGGATGAAGATTTCGAGTTTCTCCTCTTTTTCCTTGACTGTCTCATTCAATAGTTTGTCGTAACTGTTCAGACGGGCCTTACCCTTTGCCTGACGGGCTTTGGGAGCCATGCGCACCCATTCAAGCTCGCGTTGCAGGGTCTTCTGGCGCTTGCTCTCGGTCTTCTCCTCCATGGCCAAACGCTGTGTCTTCTGTTCTAGCCAACTGCTGTAGTTGCCCTTCCATGGGATGCCTTCGCCGCGATCCAACTCCAGGATCCAGCCGGCCACATTGTCTAGGAAGTATCGGTCGTGAGTCACGGCGATGACCGTGCCCTCGTATTGCTGCAAGTGCTGTTCCAGCCAGTCGATGGACTCGGCATCGAGGTGGTTAGTGGGCTCATCGAGCAACAGCACGTCGGGCTTTTGCAACAGCAGTCGGCACAAGGCCACACGGCGGCGCTCACCACCGCTCAGATGCTCGGTCAGTTGGTCACCTTCGGGACAGCGCAGTGCGTCCATCGCCCGTTCCAGACGGTTGTCCAAGTTCCATGCGTCGGTCGCATCGATGATGTCCTGCAACTCGGCTTGACGGGCAAACAGTTTGTCCATCTTCTCGGGATCCTCGTAGTACTCGGGCATGCCGAACTTGAGGTTGATGTCCTCAAATTCCTTCAACGTGTCCACTACTTGCTGCACACCTTCCTGCACCACTTCCTTGACCGTCTTAGTGGGGTCGAGCTGCGGATCCTGAGGCAGGTAACCCACAGTATAGCCGGGAGCAAAGACCACTTGACCCTGATATTGGGTTTCCAACCCTGCGATAATCTTCATCAAGGTTGATTTACCGGCACCGTTCAGACCGATGATGCCGATTTTGGCACCATAATAGAACGAGAGGTAGATGTTCTTGAGAATTTGTTTTTGATTCTGCTGGATGGTTTTGCTCACGCCTACCATCGAGAAGATGATTTTCTTGTCGTCAACTGTTGCCATATTTATCGTCTTTTTGTTATTGTTCGCAAAGATAATGTGTTTTTTTCACTTGTGCAAGTCCATGGCGGTGCCGAGTCTTGTAGGCATCCACGGTATTGCGAGCCAAAGGCTTGTAAAAGATTATTCACTCATGGTAGCGTGACTGGTATTCCTCGATCATGGGATCGTCAACACCGTCGGTGCGATAGGTCTCTTGCTGACCCGTGAAGGAGAAAGTGCCGTCGCTGCTAATCTCGTAGTGGTCATCCCACTCGACGCGCCACATCTCGGTCAGCGTGTGATCCTTGAGGAAGTGGCTGGTAAGCGTCATCACGCGGTGCACGGTGAAGTGACTTATGCCGTCAAAACTGATGCTCGTGTCTAGGGTATAGAAGCGGTTACCGCCAAAGCGCATGGGGCCCTGGTGCTCGGTGCTGTGAAAACGGCCCAAGTCAATGGTGTGTATGCCATAGCCGTCGCTGCCTCGGGTAGTGAGATAAACTTTGAAATCATTTGGCTCTTCGCTCAATGGAATCAGATAGGCTTCCAACGTGCGGTTGCCCTCAATCTCACGCATGCCTATGGCTCTGGTGCTGTCGGGCACAATCAAACCAGACTTGAGATGCAGCGTGTTGCGTTGTTCTTCGGTAATGGTGGGAAAATCGGAAACACTGATGGTGTCTTGTGTGAGGATACTATACCCCAATTGCAGTTCATCGGGAAGCCGATTCATTTGCTTGGCAGTATGGATGCTGTTGCAGCCCAGGAGCAAAATTGCCGAGATTGTCGTCAGGATTAAAGGATTCATGTGGTGTGTGGATTACAGATGTTTGGTTAATGGCTTGTCGTCCCAACTGTTGACGAGACCGGTGAGCCACTCACGGTCGCTGGAATTATCGAGTCGGGCTATTTCACGCAGCAAGGCGGGCCGGTCATCGGGCGGCAACTTGAACTGAGGCAACAGCAGATTACCGGTCTCACGCTTTGCCGCCATCCACCTCAAGAACCGCTGTGGATTCATTTTGTAGAGTTGAGCGACGTCCCACGGGAAGGGGTTGAATTGGTAGTCGGGGTCATAGGTGGAATTGACGAGCCCTGAGTAATCGTTCCAAGTGTCCATGATGTCTGGGTCATGCATGGAGCACACAAGCAGATCCCACGACTTGAAATCGAGAGCGGCATAGTGGTCAATTTTTCCTTTCTCGCTTACCACCTGCTGGCCTTGCAACACAAAGTGGCCCTTGGCGTTAATGATGTATTCCTGGTCCCATCCTTGTTGCCAAATGGGTTTCCCCTTGAGATCTCCGTCAAAGTCCATGACACAACGTCCCATGAGGCGGTGAAGTGTAACCCTGTCGTCGTTAAACGTGAGGTGGCTGTCGAGCGTGAACACCGTGTCATTCTCGTGGTCGGACAACCTGATGCGCCACAACAGATGCAATTCGCGCGCGTTGATGGCGTCGAGGACGTGCCCCTTGCGGTCGTAGGTGATGAGGTCAACGCAATATCCCACACCATTGCCCGAATAGAAAGCTGCGAGCGTGACACTGTTACCCACATCCCGCACTCCCATCAGCATCCAATTGCTCATTTCGTCAGCGAAGTTTTTTCCTGCAGGGATAACGAGCGCCTCATATTGATTGCGTTCAAGACGTTTGCCCTTGAGGTCATCGGCCGTCTGTTCAGGGTCTCCGCAATAGATGTCGGGCAAGGTAAGGGTATCGGATAGCAGGAGTTTTTCATTCACTGTGATGCCCAACTCTTCGAGAAAGGCAAACTGTTCGTTATCAGCCTTTCCGCCTCCAGAACAGGCTGTCAGTAACAGAGCGAGTGACAGGATGATTGTCGAGATGATTTTATTGGATGTCATGTGTCGATTATTGCGGGACTGGAATTCTTGATTTAACGCGTCGCATGTGTTGCAAAGGTAGTCAATTTGGCTTTTGCTGACAACAGAAACGTTGTTTTTTTAGGATGATTGGGGAGATTTTTATAATTTTGCAGGAGATATGGAAGGAAAACGCAATATCAATATATCGCATCCCGAAGCATGGGAGTTGCTGGTCTCGATAGACAGCAAGCGGATGAATTATATCTTGTTCACTCCATCAGTGGCCAATTCGCTTTTTGTGGGCGAAACCACTTTGGTCAATGAGGGGCTGCAAGAGCTGGAGGACGCTATCTATGGCACCCCTGAGCTGCTCAACGAGTATAAGCGGGTGCGCGTGGTGGTGCATTCTCAGTTTTTTTTGCTGTTGCCCGCATCGACAGCTGACGAAGACTGCTTGACCCTCCTGCGTCGCGCTTTTCCCGATAATGACGGTGACGAGGCTGTGTGTGCCCTGCCTGAGAATGGTGTGAAAATCGCCTATCTGATGCCTCGTGGCATGCAGGCATTCTTGGGCCGAACATTCAACTATCCCATTGTAGTGCATCACATGATGCCGTTGTGTGAACACTTCAAGCAGCTGAATCGCAGCGCCAATCTGTCGCGGATGTTCCTCAACATGAGCCCCGAGCACATGGACATGGCCATCTATCGTGATGGCATCTTGCAATGTGCCAATACTTTCAGTTTTACCAATGTCAAGGACGCCACTTACTTTGCCCTTAACGCATGGCGCTCCCGTGGCCTTGACCAGTTAACCGACGAGTTGCAACTCATGGGTGACGGCAAAATGCGTGCTGCAATGACTCCCGAGTTGCGTGAATATGTGAAATTTGTGATGCCTGCCGTCTATCCCGTAGCGGCTATGCGCTTGGGACGTAATGCGATGCAGGCGCCACTGGAACTGATTCTGTTAGCCCTATGCGAATAATCAGTGGAAAATACGGACGCCGTCGCTTCGACGTGCCCAACAACATCACCGCGCGCCCCACTACCGACATGGCGCGTGAGAACCTTTTTAATGTGTTGGGTAACCTCATTGATTTTGAAGGCAAGTCGGTGCTTGATTTGTTTGCAGGAACAGGAGCGATGAGTTTTGAGTTCCTGTCGCGTGGCTGTGCCCATGTCACCGCAGTCGAAAAGGCACGCGTGCAGGCCGAGTTCATCAAAAAGGTGCAAAAACAGCTTGGCGATCCCAATCTGACGCTTGTGCGGGGTGATGTGTTCAAGTTTCTCGCTACATGTGGTCAATCATTTGACGTGATTTTTGCCGACCCGCCCTACGACTTGCCGCGTTTTGCCGAAATTCCCGGCTTGGTACTGAATTCACACGTGGTTCATGACGGCACATTGTTCATCATGGAGCATCCGCGAGAGCACGACTTCAGCGCCTTGCCCCATTTCTCACAGCAGCGGGTCTATGGTAAAGTTAATTTCTCCCTGTTTGAAATCAATAATGCCATTCCTGAAAAATGAAAATCAGTATACACACAAGATTCGTTGTCATGCTAGGACTGTTGGCAGCCACGGTGCAGATGACTTCACAGAATCTGGCTCCTGCCGATAGTGTGACTCGGACTCTGTCGCCCACAGTCGTGACGGCCGCAGATGTGAGCCATCAGCAAGTGACCAATCCGTTGGAGGCCATCAATGGCCGTGTGGCTGGCGTTACTATCCAGAAGAGTAACAACGGTGCTGCGGCGATGAATGCAGTGCGTGTGCGCGGTACCACATCAGTCACTGGAGGCAATGACCCGTTGATTATCGTTGATGGCGTGTTCGGTGACCTGAATACCTTATCATCGATTTATCCGTCGGATATCGAGAGTTTCACGGTGCTTAAAGATGCCAGTGAAACGGCTCAATATGGCTCGCGCGGTGCTTCGGGCGTCATCGAGGTCGTTACCAAGAAAGGTGCAGCCCAACGTGCGACAGTCACCTATAACGGCAGTGTGGGCATCAGTCATGTGAACAAGAATCTCAAGATGCTCAATGCTGCAGGCTACCGCGAAGCGGTGAGAACTCAGGGCGGTATGCTCATTGACAAAGGCTTCAATATCGATTGGCAGAAAGCGATTCAGCAGACCGCCTTCTTGCAAGACCATCACGTTGCTTTCATGGGCGGTGGAGAACGTTCCGGTTATCGTGTCTCATTAGGATATATGGACCATGACGGAGTTATTCTGCATGGCAAACTGCGCAACTTGACGAGTAATATGAACATGTATCAGCGCATGTGCAATGAGCTGTTGACTATCGAGGTGGGAATGTTCGGCAACGTGCAGAAGGATATGACGGCGGTTTATGACGTGCAGAAGACCTTTTACTCTGCTCAGGCCTGGAACCCCACTTTCGGAACCGAACGCAACAGTGCCGGTGGTTGGGACGGTTTCACCTATGCCAACCAGATTAACCATCCGTTGGCGTTGATGGACAGTCGTACTCAAGACAAAACGACTCACTTGAGCACCCATGCCAAACTCACTTTTAATCTGTCGCCCAATTGGACGCTTTCGTTTTTCGGCGCCTATAGCCATAACGAAGTCGAGACAGCACAATTCTTGCCGACGAGCATCTGGAGTGGAGGCAAGGGTTTTCGTAGCAGTGCAAAGGCCGAGTCATGGCTTGGAAATGCCATCGTGTCGTGGGACAAGACTCTGGGTCGGAATCATTTCAACGTGATGGGATTGGCTGAGATTGAACGTGTGATCCATTCGGGATTCTATACCACAACAACAGGTTTTTCAAGTAACGATATCGGTCTCGATGCCATTCAGGCGGGTGCTGTTACGTTGTGGGACGGCACAGGGAGTTATCGCAACACCCCCTCGTTGGCATCGTTCATGGCGCGTGTCAACTACGACTATGACAACCGTTATTCGTTGACTGTCGCTGCTCGTGCTGACGGGTCATCGAAGTTTGCCTCCGGTAACAAATGGGGCTTTTTCCCCTCGGTTTCGGCATCATGGAACATTGGTCAAGAAGCGTTTTTGAATGATGTGAGTTGGCTTGACGAGCTCAAGTGGAGCGTCGGCTATGGTTTGGCTGGCAATCAGGGAGCCGTGGACAGCTACATGGCGCAAAACGTGCTTTCGCCTGCCGGAATCATCCCTGTTGGGCAAGATCTAGCTGTCGCACTTGATGCCTTGCTTAATGCCAATCCCGACCTCAAGTGGGAGGTGAAGCGCAGTTTCAACACTGGCTTGAACGTTGCGTTTTTGGGCAACCGCATTATTGCCTCGCTTGATTTCTACACGTCCAAGACGGTCAACATGCTCTATTTGTATAATGTTGGCGTGCCACCTTTCAGTTACAACAAGTTACTTGACAATTTGGGCTCGATGCGCAACAGCGGTGTCGAGTTGGCGCTTGGTTTCTCTCCACTCATCACCCGTGACATGGAACTGAACATTAATGCCAATATCGCTTATCAGTATAACAAACTGCTTTCCTTGAGTGGGTATTACAAGGATTACTGGCTTGAAGCCCCTGGCGAGGTGGACTTGGTGAACCTGAATGGAGCAGGTTTCCACGGTGGTAACAATCACATCGTCTATCAGATTGTGGGGCACCCCTTGGGTGTGTTCTATCTGCCGCATTGCACGGGCTTGAAAAGTGACGGACGGGGAGGTTATGTTTATGAAATCGCTGACCTTGATAACTCTGGCGACATCAATATTGCCAACGGCAAGGATCGTCGAGTGTGTGGTCAGGCAATGCCCAAGCTCCTGTTGGGCAGTAACATCAATTTCCGTTTCAAGCAGTGGGACGTGACCTTGCAGATAAACGGAGCCTTTGGCCACAAGATATATAACGGTACCGCTTTGACCTATATGAACATGTCCAGCCTGCCGGGTTATAATGTCTTGGCCGATGCACCTTCTGTTGCGATCAATGACCAAACGGCTACCGACTACTGGCTGGAACGTGGCGACTATGTTGACTTTGATTATCTAACACTGGGTTGGAACGTGCCTTTGAGCAAGCAATTGGCGCATACCATCAGTCGCTTGCGACTTGCGCTCACTATAGATGATCTGGGCACCATCACTGGCTATTCTGGCCTGACGCCAGTCATCAACAGTTCTTCGGTCAACGGCACGCTGGGTGTCGATGACAAGAACATCTATCCTGTCACACGTTCTTATTATTTGGGTGTAACTGTAACCTTCTGAATTATGACCATCGTGAAACGACATATCTTTTACTGCCTGTTAATGACTGTCACCGTATTGGCATTAGCTTCGTGCGACAAGTTCCTTGAGGACAGTCCCACCGATCGACTGCCTGAGTATATGGCCTATCAATCGGTTAATGATTTGTGGAATAATGCCGTGGGCAGCATTTATCTGAATATTGGCGGTAGCGCCCCTTCTCAGGGATTACAGGGCACTGCCCGAGGTGTGTGGGACCTGAATACTTTTTCGACCGACGAGGCAATGATTCCCACGAGGGGCGCCGATTGGTATGATGGTGGCATTTGGCAAAACTTGTTTCTGCATCGTTTTGGCAACGTCGATTTCACTGGCGACACCTGGAATTACCTTTTCAAGGAAGTCCTTGCTTGCAACCGTGCTCTTGAACACATTGACTCCTTTGCCAGTTTTCACCCCGACCAAGATGTGAGCGAGATGCGTGCCGAGGCACGGGCCTTGCGTGCGATGTTCCTCTTTTATGCGATGGATCTATATGGCAGGGTTCCTGTCTTCATGAGTTCAAGCCCCACTGTGCAGGAGATGAAGCTTCAGGACCGGTCGGTGTCGTTCAGGCACATCGTTGACGAGTTGCAGGCTGCTGAGGAAGACCTTCCTGTTGTGCGCAGTCCGCAGTTGGGTGAGTACTATGGACGCATGACCCGTGATGTGGTTGATTTTCTCTTGGCAAAGGTGTTATTGAATGCCGAGGTCTATGCCGATGACGACTGGACCGATGCCCAACGCCCTGATGCCTCGGTGCTGATGTGGAAAGTCGACGGTGAAGTGCTGAACACTTGGGAGGCTGTGGAACGCTACTGTGTCATCCTTTCGGCTGCTGGCTACTCATTGGCTGCTTCATTCAAGGATAATTTCGACATCTGCAACGAGGAGTCTCCCGAGTTGATTTTCACCATCCCGATGGATATCTATAATTACTCTAACCGCTTCACCCAGCAGTTCCGCTCACTGCACTATAACCATGCGTCAGCGCTGGGGCTGAATGGCGAGAATGGCCCGTGTGCCACCATCGAAGCGATGAGCACCTTTGGCTACACCAAGGGAGTGGATGCCGACAAACGACTGTATTGGACTTACTATTATGACAATGTCTATCATGACAAGACAGGTGAATCTGTCACGCTCGATGATGGCTCGCCGTTAGTTTATTATCCGCTGGCCGTGAAACTTGATTTGTCGAATGATCCTTATGAGAAGACAGCCGGTGCCAGAATGCGCAAGTATGAAATTGATCTGGCTTCGATGAGTGATGGGCAATTGCGTCGCAACGATATTGTGTTGTTTCGCTATGCCGACGTGTTGCTCATGCAGTGCGAGGCGATGCTTCGTGACGGCAGGTCGGGTGCCGAGGCCGATGCTTTGCTCAACCAGGTGCGTGGTCGTGTCGGCATGCCGTTGCGCACGGCAACGCTCGACAATGTACTCGAGGAACGCATGCTGGAATTGTCCTGGGAGGGATGGCGCCGCAACGACCTTATCCGCTTTGGCCTATTCACCAGAGCCTACACCGACCGGCCGCAGACCGATGCCGACCGCATGGGCTACACGCTCGTGTTCCCCATCCCCGGCGAGACGCTCACTGCATGCGGCAGTGCGCAGAATCCCGGCTATTAATTTGGATTTTGGAATTGTTCGTTAGGGTTTAACAAGAGACATGAAGGACGAGAGTAAATATATCACCCGCTTGCAGCAGCATGACGTGAAGCCCACGGCCATGCGCATCCTGCTGCTGCGCACGATGATGGCTCACGACGACGCTTTCTCGTTGCAGAGTTTGGAAGACGAGTTGGAAACTGTCGATAAATCGACCATTTATCGCACGATAACCCTGTTCCTCACCCATCACCTCATTCACGCCATCGACGACGGCACGGGCATGTTCAAGTATGCCGTGTGCAGCCCCGATTGCCATTGTGGTGAGGACGATGAAAGCATCGACCACATGCATGCCCACTTCAACTGCGAGAAGTGCGGTCGTACCTTTTGCCTGCAGACGACCCAGGTGCCCCTGGTCGCCCTGCCGGGTGGTTTCCGGATTCACAGCATCAACTATGTGCTCAAGGGCTTGTGCCCCGACTGCATTTAGGCGGCTGGTGCCGCGTGGATTTGCGCCGTTGGCGCGTATGGGGTATAGGTGTATGGACTGAAAACTGACAACTGAAAACTGAGAAATGGAATGAAAACGCTGACTCGCTGGTTGCGCAACCTATTGATTTTCTTTTTCACCTCGACGATTCTGGCCGTGGTGATATTGAAGTATATCCCTGTCTATATCACGCCGTTGATGCTCATCCGAGCGGCAGAGCAGATGATTGATGGCAAAGCCCCCGAGATTCATCATCACTGGGTGCCGCTGGAGCGCATCAACCACAATCTGCCTCAAGCCGTGATGGCGAGCGAGGACAACTTGTTCTTGAAACACAGCGGCTTTGATCTGGAGCAGATACAGAAGGCGCAAATCGAGGCCCAGGAGGGTAAGCGCCAGCGCGGAGCCAGCACCATCAGCCAGCAGACAGCTCGCAACGTGTTCCTTTGGCAGCATCGCTCGTGGCTGCGCAAGGGGCTGGAAGCTTATTTCACCTTCCTGATAGAAAACATTTGGGGCAAGGAGCGCATCATGGAGGTCTATCTCAATTCCATCGAGATGGGCAATGGCATCTATGGCGCCGATGCGGTGGCTCGCATCAATTTCAATACCACACCGGACAAATTGACCAGGGAACAGAGTGCCTACATTGCTGTGTCGCTGCCCAATCCCTTGCAGCGCGACAGTGCGCATCCCACGTCCAAGATGCGGAAGATGCACAACACCATCCTCAAGCGCATGAACCAGATTGACACCTTCCCAAAGGACGCGTGTGCCCCTTAGTCGCTAATTCCTCACTCCTTATCAATAATTACAGGGAGCAGAAGAGGGTGACGAGGAAGGGGACCGAGAAATCCACCAGGAACCCGTGAAACAAAGAAATCAGCACGAAGTCCTCGCCGCTGCTGCGCGTGATGATGGGTAACGTAGTGTCCATGGTGGTGGCACCGCCGCATGAGATAGGTGACAGAGGCCCGAAGTATCTCACGAGCAAGGGAGCTCCCAAAAGGGTGAAAATCTCGCGGATGATGTTGGCGAGCAGAGCCACAGTGCCCAAGTCGGGACCGCGGTATTGTGTGATGAGGATGCTGGATAGAGAGTAGTAGCCGAAGCCCGATCCTACAGCCAAACAGTCCGTCAGGCTGCGGCCTGGCAGTCCCAGCGAGGCGATGGCCGTGGCAGCGAGTGTGCCGACGATGGTCATCAGCGGCAACAGCATCAGGCGGGGATCCAGTCGGGTGAAGGACTTCAGCAGGGTCGTGTTGTTACCCACTGTCATGCCCACACAGAACAGCAACGCACACAGGGTCATGAAACTCACGTTTCCGTAAGCATTCAAGTCGGGCAGCCAGTGCATCACGCCACAGACGATACCCAGCACGAAGAATCCAACAATAATCAGACTGCCTTTCATGGCCGGCGGTCACCTCCTTTCTTGCGTGACACCCAATGCCACAACGCCCACGAGAACGCAATTGTTCCTGCAAGTCCTGTGATTGACAGCCACAGCGCTTCCATCCCCAATGTGGTGATTCCGTTGATGACCTGCGGATTCTCTCCGACTTCGACACCCAGGAAGAACAACAGTAGCCAGATGAGTACCGTGACCATGTGGGGAACGACCTTGAGCCGACGTTTCCGCAACAGGAACCCGACGGCCATTCCGCTCAATATGATAGCAACAAACTTGAGCATAACGTTGCAAAGATAGCGATAAGTTGCGAAATCTTGCCAAATCCTGTCCTCTAAAAGCGAAAACCTAAAACTTTTAAATAAAATTGACGGCACCTCAGCAAATCGAGCCAGCTCGTTTGCGTTCGGTTTGCAAAATTTTGTAATTTTGCAATTCGCAATAAATTGTAGAATCATGAAGATCTCTAGAAGGATATTATTGATGATGCTAGCGCTCATGTGCAGCCTGGCGGCCATGTCGATGCCTGCCAAACAAGTGCCCTTTACACACGTGCAGAGTGATGGCACGACGGTGACGCTAGTAATGAGGGGTGGACCGTTTAACCATTCGTTGATGACGATGGACGGTTTGACTGTTGCCCAATGTGACAATGGTGACTACTGTTACGCTGCTGGCGGTTCAACAAGCGACGTGTTGGCTCACGACGCAGGCCGGCGCGGAATCGAGGAGCAGGCTTTTATCACTGCTTACCGCAGTCAGATGACGCTTGACGCCACGGGACGCCGTGTGCCTCGGCGCGATGGCGCGAACGACCATCCGCAAGTGCCCACATTGGGCTCGCCGCACATTCCCGTCATCTTGGTGAACTACACCGACGTCAAGTTCATCGACGAGGATCCCGTCGCCACGTTCCAGAACCAGTTCAACGAGATGGACAAGAGCTGCTTGCATTACTTCGAGTCGCAATCCCGCGGAAAGTTCTCGCCCCGCTTCGACATTCTGGGCCCTGTGCAGTTGGACAGCACACGAGCCTACTACGGCACCAACGTGCGTGGCTATGATGCTTGGTTGGGCACGATGATTGTCGAGGCCTGTGAGGGTGTTGACGATGCAGTTGATTTCAATGACTATGATAACGATGGCGATGGCAATGTCGATGTGGTTGTCGTTCTCTATGCCGGAGTGGGCGAGGCGCAGGCTTGGCAGACCGTCCCCGAGTCGGTGTGGCCCTGCCAATGGGACATGCAGGAATGCTATGACTGGGGCTACAGCGTCAGCGGTCCCTTCCCGCTTGATGGCGTGACTATCAACAGGTTTGCCGTGTTCAACGAGTTGGAGGGCAACAGCAACTACAGCACCCAGATTGACGGCATCGGCACCTTCTGCCACGAGTTCGGGCATTGTCTGGGCTTGCCTGATTTCTATCCCACCAACGGTGGATATGCCTATGGCATGAACAATTGGGACATCATGGACTACGGTTGTTATCTCGATAACAGCCACACCCCCGTGGGTTACACTTCCTATGAGCGCAACTTCATGGGCTGGATGGACCTCATTGAGCCTGAGGAGAACACGAGATATGTTTTGCCGCCTCTCAACACCGATGGGGGCACCGCCGTCAAGGTCACCAACGACGCCAACCCCGACGAATACTACTTGCTCGAATACCGCACCAAGACGGGTTGGGATGCCTTTATTGCAGCCGAGGGCATCATGGTCATCCATGTGGAGTATGACAAATGGGCTTGGGATAACAACACTGTCAACAACATCACCAGTCACCAACGCATGACCATTATTCCTGCCGATAACGTGTGGACAGGATACAGCAACTCCACTGACTTGTGGCCTATGGGTGAGCGCGATTCGCTCACAAACAATTCCATCCCTGCTGCCACGGTTTACACTGGCGGATACATGAACAAGCCCATCACCGAGATGCAGGTGGATGCGACGGCAGGCCAGGCCAGCTTCTGGTACATGCGAGCCCCCCTGCGCGGCGACGTCAACCGTGACGGCGAGGTCACAGTCGCTGACATCAATGAGCTCCTCACCGGCATCCTGTCAGTTGATGAGGTTACCGACGTGATGGACGTCAATGCGGATGGCGAAATCAATATCGCCGATGTCAATGCCCTGATTGACTTGATATTGAACAGTTAATTACAGAAATAGATAACAGCTATAAATTATTATTATCCAAATGAAGGTATATATGAGAACAGTGATGCTGCTGGCTTGCTTGGCGGGAGCCATTCTGGCAGTGAATGCTGCTGACGTGGACCAGGCTTCAGCCCAGGAGATTGCTCAGCGCTTCTTTAAAGCGGGAAATCATGGCAAGTTGATGTCGTCCAGTGCCACGATGCGAATGGTTCATGCCGAGCCGTCGATGGAGCGGGCTGCAGCCACCGACTATTATGTGTTCAATGCCACTGACGGCAGCGCCTTTGTCATTGTCGCCGGTGATGATCGAGTTGGCGATGTGCTGGGTTACGGCGAAGGCTGCATCGACATGGATAACCTGACTTGTGGCATGCGTTGGCTGCTTAATGATTATCGCAATCAGATGGAGTACTTGTATGCTACTCCAACGGCCCAGACGTTGGGCCCGTCAAGGTCGGAGGTCACCGTGATGCCCCTGTTGTCATGCCTCTGGAGCCAAAGTGAGCCCTACTACAACCAATGCCCGATTTATCAGGGCGAACGCAGTGTGACGGGTTGCATCGCCACGGCGATGGCTCAAGTGATGTACTATTGGAAGTATCCTAATCAGTTGCCTGCATTATCAGGGTATGTGACACGAAGCCACGGCATCAATGTGTCATCGTTGCCATCCACCACGCTGGATTGGGACAACATGATAGATTCCTACATCGGTGATTACACCGTTGAGCAGGCCAACGCGGTCGCCAAGCTCATGCGTTACTGCGGTCAGGCCAGCAGAATGGACTACAGCCCTGATGGCAGTGGCGCCTATGTCTATCAGCAATTACAGGGAATGTCATCGTTTGGCTATGGCAATCATGCTTCAAGGCTGGAACGCAAAAATTACACCATTGAGGAGTGGGATTCGCTGGTCCTTGACGATTTGGTTGCCGGTCGCCCAGTGCTCTACTCTGGCAGCGACCCTCTGGCTGGCGGGCATGCCTTTGTGGTTGACGGTTATTATGATGGCTTGTTCCACCTCAATTGGGGATGGGCCGGAACCGGAAACGGTTATTTCCGACTCAATGGCCTCGTCGTGAGGGGATATTCGTTCCAGGCTTCTCAGGAGATATTGCATCACATCTATCCGCGTCAGGAGGTTGAACCCACCGAAGGATATGATTTTGAGCAGAATGGGATTTTCTACATGTATGATGAGATGGGGCATAATGCTATCGTCACCTATCGGGACACCCGATTTGATTGTTACAGCGGCGATATCGTCATCCCCGAGTCGGTGAACTATGATGGCGAGACGTTGCCGGTCATCGGCATCGGCAGGGACGCATTCAGCAATTGTATGGGGCTCACATCGGTGCAGATTCCTGCCTCTGTGACCGAGATTGGTGAAAGGGCTTTCAGAAACTGCATTGGTTTGACAACGGTTACTCTTCCTGAACGTCTCGTCGCCTTGGGCAATCAGGCATTCGCTCATTGTGCGCGTCTGACGAGGATTGATTTGCCAGCCTCGATCACCTCGATTGGAATGCAAGCGTTCCTTGAATGCCAAGGGTTGACTCACGTGGAGGCTGCTAGCCTGGAATCGTGGCTCGGTATTGACTTTGCGGACCAATACGCTAATCCGTTGACCTATGCTCATCATCTGAATGTCAAAGGTCAGGAGGTTGTTGATTTGGAGATTTCATCGGCCTTCAGCGCGGTGAAACGGTTCGCCTTTGTGGATTGCGACGGTCTTGAGTCTGTTACCATCCATAGCGGTGTCGATGCCGTTGAAGAATCGGCTTTTGCCGGTTGTGACGGAATCACCACGATCTCTTTGCCATCAAGCATGTCAACGCTCGAAAAACGGGCCTTTAACGGCTGCAGCGCATTGACAGATGTTGCCATCCCTGACCATGTCACAGTCTTGCCTGATGCATTGTTCATGGATTGCGTTTCGCTGGTGAGTGTAACAATTCCCCAGGGTGTCACAATGCTAGGTCGGAATGTGTTCAATGGTTGCTCGTCATTGTCGGGCGTGGTGCTTCCTGGCACTGTCGAATCGATGGGCGCTGGTGCCTTCGAGGGTTGCACTTCGTTACGTACAGTCAGCTTTTCGGCTGCGCTCGAGGCCATAGCCGACAGGGCATTCAGTGGGTGTAACTCACTGTCTGCAATCGTTATTCCTGATGCAGTCATCGATCTCGGCTCTCAGGCCTTCTATCAGTGCAAAAACCTCACTGACGTTACGCTTGGCTCCTCGGTGTCATCGCTGGGAACCGAAGTATATTTCGGTTGCTCTAACCTTGCTGTGGTGACATGTCGTTCGTTGGTTCCTCCCTATACACCAAATCCCAATTGTTTCACCCGTGCCATCTACAACAAGGCGACACTGCGTGTCCCGGCGGAGTCACTTCACGAGTACAAGAACAGTGGCATCTGGCCTTGGTTCAAGAATATGGTGGGCATCAATGTGAATGGTGTCATGGGTGACGTGAACGGTGACGGAGAAGTGAATCTGGCTGACGTTAACGCCCTCGTCGATGCCATCCTGTCGGCCGACGTCTCCTCGGAGTGTGACGTGAACGGTGACGGAGAAGTGAACATTGCCGATGTCTCTAAACTCATCGATTTCTTGCTTGACAATTGATACATCCGTCAACGACTGGATAGGTCTAAAACTGCTGGAGGCTGTGTCATCATTTGCATCTGGCTTTTTTAATCGGCCTAACGGCTGAGAAATCTTGGCTTCACCTCACTGCACCCCCGCCTATTTCCTCACCGCTCCTACGGACCTCAGCGAATGAAGCCCGTCAGGGCTGGACAGGGCATAGGCAGACGGTAATCATCCCGTGTCGCACCGGACATAGCGGATGATTGATTCTCGGGGTTTTACTCTACTCGAGTTCACGTTAAAATACTGAGCCCCAGAAGTCCGGCTGGACCTTTGGGGCTCATTTTGGAGTGATTGGTAAAATCAATGGTTGGCCAGTTGCTCGAGTTTGGCCAAGAAGGCCAGCCGAGCCCCTTGCAGCAGATTAATCGCCCTGGGGACAATGTCCTTGAGCTCGGGGGTGGTGTCGGCCAGAATTTCGAAGGCGACCCACACGCTGGTGTCCTTCTCGCCTTTCTCGCTCTCCATGTCCATGGTGTAAAGTTTCACCACCTTGATTGAGCCATTGACGTCGTTCATGGCCCGCAGGATGGTGTCCTCGTTGTCCTCGGTGACCTGGAAAATGGCAGGCATCATGAGCCTGAGATACTGTTCGTCCTCCTCGTCCTTGAAGTAGAGGAAATTGAAGCCTTCGACCTTGAAGGCGATGCCGAATTCCGTCTCGTGGGGGCGGAAACCTTCTTCGGCAAGGAAATCAATCATCAATTTGTTTAAGTCCATATTTTTTAGATTTAGTTTTTAGTTTCTAGTTTCTTTATCTGAATCCCACGTGGGGCAGGGCATTGTTGCGTGAGATGCCTTCCATCTTGTCGCGCATCTCCTCATACTCCTTGAGCAACTCTTTGTTGACCGAGGGCTTGATGCCCTCGATGGTCGATAGGAGCAGTTCTTGCGTGATGTCCTGGCTGTTGAAGGCGGCAATGGTAGCGGCCTCGTTGACCACATAGGCGATGTCGCTGGCGACATATCCGTCGGCTTTGTCGGCCAGAGCGGCACTGTCGATTTCACCGCAGGGACGACCCTTAAGGTAGAGTTCAAACATCAATCGTCGCGCCGTGTGATCGGGCATGGGCACATAGACTTGCTTGTCGATGCGTCCGGTGCGCAGCACGGCAGGATCCACCTTGTCAGGGCGGTTGCTGGTGGCAATGACAAAGATGCCACGCTTGGAACAGTTGTTGAGTTGGGTGAGGAACTCGTTAACCTCGCCCGCCTGATTGCTGCCCATGTCGGCTCCTGAGCGTGTCGGGACAAAGGCGTCAAACTCGTCGAAGCACAGCACAGTGGGAGCGTTCTCCTCGGCCTTCTTGAACAGGTCGGCGATTTTGCCTTGAGAGCCATGGATGTAGATGGAGCCCAGGTCGCTAGCCTTGACTAGGATGAAGTTGAAGCCTGTCTCCTCGGCAAACTTCTCGGCAAAGAAGCTCTTGCCGCATCCGGGAGGACCGTAGAGCAACATGCCGTTGGGGGGAGTGAGCTTGTATTTCTCGGCCAGTTCCTTGTCCTTGAGGATGAGGATGACACGCTTGCGCAGCATTTCCTTGAGGTCGTCCATTCCGGCAATGTCGGCAAAGCCGTTGCCGCCGCCTCGCTTAATCTGGACGTCGGCGCTCGTCTCGGCGGCAGCTTGGCTGCGGCTGTTGTTGTCGCTGCCGTGGTTGCCCAGCCAGTCCTGGCCTCCCTCATCGTTGGCAGTGGCTTCGCGCTGTTGTGCCTGCAGGGTGTTGCGAATCTCATTTGCCATCTCGCTGTCATCATCGGCAAGCAGGTCGCCCAAGAGTTCATCCACTGTTTCGTAGCGGTCGGTGTAGCTCAGCGACAGTCCGCATGCGACAATGGCTTGCAGATTCTCGTCCTCGATATCGTCCACGTCAATCTCACCTTGCTGGCTGCGGGCTTTTTGCACCAGTTTGATCTTGTCCTTGCGAGTCATCTCGGGGGTGAATTCCACACCCCATGGCGCTTTGCCAGTGAGCATGGTATAGAACACGCCAGTAGCCGCGAAGATGTCGTTGCGCTCGTCATATTTACCCAGGAAAGACTGTCCGCTGGCATAGCGGGGATCCAGGTCGGACGTGTCGAAGGGGGCATTGCCCATGAAACAGTTGGAGATGTGCCCCATGTCGATGAGTTCGGCCACACCACCCGTCTTGCTGCTGAGCATGATGTTGGTGGGATTGATGTCGTTGTGGAGCAATACTCCCGGCTGCTGATGCAGATAGCGCAGTCCTTGAAGCATCTCGACGAAGATTTTGACGGCGGTCTTCTTGTCGAGTTTCTTTTTCTTCTTGCGGTTCAGCATCTCGCTGAGCAATTCACCGCTGAAGTAGGTTGCCACAAGGTAGCGGCATTCTCCAGCTTCATCATTATAGACACCATCGTCGATATAGCTGACGATGTTCTTGTGGCTCAGCTGCCGGCAAGCGGCAATCTCGGCAACTTCGCCATTACGGATAAGTTTGTCGGGGGTGTTCTTGAGGCGGTATATCTTCAAGAAATAAGGGTTCCCGCCTTCGTCCTCGACGCGGTAACTTTCGGCATAGGAGTTCTCCTTGATGAGGTAAACCACATGCCAACGGTTAGCGATTGGTTGTCCTTCTTTGAGTATCATATTTAGTTTTAGTTTTTAATCACTGGTCGTTAAGTCATTATTGGGTGTGTGGTTGCTGCGCAATTTCCTGTACAGGAATCTTGCCATGAGGTGGGTGCGGTTGATTGCGAGCAGCACCAGCATCGCGAGCAGATAAAGCGTCATCAGACGCATCATGATACCATCGGCATCATAGTCCTCACCCAATGTGGCCAACTCGACGGGTTGCTCCAGGTCGTCGAGCGAATCAAGGGTGCGCTTCCACTTGATGATGCCATTCTCGAGATAGACCACAGCGGGGTTGCCGCGTGCCAGCATCTTGAGTTCGCTGTCATCCATGTTGTAGATGGGATAGCTCGCCATCGACAGGTCTTGCCAATGCTCGATTTCCTCTTGGGTGGCAGGCGTGAGCCCCACGACATCGGCCTCGGCGACCAGAGCGGCATCACCCAGTTCATTCAGAGCAAAGGAGTTGACAACACCCACTTGCGGCAGGTCGGGGAACAGCAGCAACAGGGTGCGCCGGCTGTCGGCAAGCACGTCCACGGTGACGTCGTTGCCATCGGCATCTATGATGGCGATGTTCTCGTTGGGATTGCCGTGCTGGACAATGACGCGTCCTCGAGGACGATGGGCATGGAAGCGGGTCACATATTCCCAACCGTCTTCTTCATCGGGCAGGCTGTCGATGGTGAATTCCTGCTCCACGCCATCACGGCTATAGACAAAGATGAAGTCGTCTTCACTCACCTCGTCTTCGTCCTGCGGAAGAGTTGACACAATCCTGGTGCCCACGGGGAAGGGCCTGTAGTCAATGAGCGGCTGAACGAAATAGCCGTAGTAGGCCACCGACATAACGAAGGCAAACGACAATGCAACGACAATCCATTGCACGGCAGGTCCATAAATGCTTCGCAAGGACTTGTTGAACAGCAGCAGGTAAATGACTCCGAGCAGCAACAGCACGTTCTTGCCGAACGTTGCCCAATTGCTCAAGTGCAGTGCGTCGCCAAAGCAGCCGCAGTCGGGCACCGCGCCGCTCACGGCAAGCCATAGCGTGATTGGCGTCATGACCAGCATCGCCAGCAGGGCGATCCATGGTGCGCTACGCCTGTAAGCTCCCACCACAATGACAATGCCCAGGATGAATTCCAGGGCGGCAAGCAACACGGCAAGCAGTTGCGCCGTCGCGGTCCATTGCTGCAGACCCATCGCAGCGAAGTAGTCGGTGATCTTGTAGCAGGTCCCCCACGGGTCAATGGCCTTGGTGAAGCCTGAGAAGATGAACACGCCGCCCACAGTGAGCCGCATGAGCATCGTGAGCCATTGGCACCACTTCTCATGCTTGACTGCATGGATGAACGCTTGAATTGTCATTGGTTTGGTTTTTAGTTTTCAGTTTTCAGTTCTGAATCCTCGTTGTGCTTGATCAGTGCAAACACGCTGTAGTTGATCATGTCTTGGTAGTTGGCGTCGATGCCTTCGCTCACCAGTGTGGCGCCGCCATGATTCTCAATTTCCTTGGTACGCTGGATCTTGGTGAGGATCAGGTCGGTGTAGCTCGAGATGCGCATGTCACGCCACGCCTCGCCGTAGTCGGTGTTCTTAGCCATCATCAGCTCCTTGGTCAGTGTGATGAATTTGTCGTACTGCTGCAGGGCCTCTTCGCTCGAGATGTCCACGGTGTCGCTGTAGCCAAGTTCAAGCTGTATCAGCCCGATGACGCCATAATTGATGATGCCGATGAACTCCGGCCAGATGCCTTCGCCCACCTTGGTCTCACCATTGAGTTCCAGGGTGCGGATGCGCTTGGCCTTGATGAAAATCTGGTCGGTCACCGAACGGGGCCTCAGGATGCGCCACGACGGGCCGTAGTCTTTCATCTTGTTGATGAACAGCTCGCGGCAGGATGAAATCACCTCGTCATATTGTTTGCTTGTGTCGTGCATAATCTGGTCAACATTTTTTGTTTTAACCCACAAAATTAATTCTTTTTCCCGTCTACCCCAACGATTGCCTTGTTTTTTTATTCATGGAGTAAAAATAGTGCAGCCGCACCCTGATGAAAGAGGGCACGGCTGCCTGATGAAATTGTGTGAGAGGCGTCAGCGAAGCACTTTCTTGGAAGTGCGGCTGCCGTCGCTGTAGGTGGTAACAACGATGTTGATGCCGTCGAAGGGCTTGCTGCTCTCGACACCCATGATGTTGTAGTAGCGGACAGCCACCACTGTGCGGTCGGTCTTCACCTCGCTGACGGTGGTAACGTTACCCATGTCGTCACCGTTAGACCCGCTGGGGCTGGCGAGGATGGGGAAGATGATGAACTTGCTGTCCTCCAAACCGCTGTAGTCGCCAGTGAAATACATGTTGGCGTAATCGCCCTGTCCGTTGCCATCCTCACGTCGAGGCGCGTTGAAGGAGTGTCCTGCAGCCTGCTCATCGCCATTGCTGGGTCCGTAGCATTCGTTGGGCTGATAACCCTCATCGTTGCCGCGTGCATAGCGGATAATTGCCATGATCTTGTAGGCTTGTCCGGGTTGGAAAATCTGCCACCAGGGCATACCGACAGTCTCCTCGTCGAAGAGAGACCAATTGACTTTCACACCGCCATACTGCATGTATCCGTTACTGTACGGTCCGAATTCTGAGCCATAGCCACCCAGGGCATTATCCAACTGGTCGCCGCTCAAGTATTGCAGCTCTTCATATAGCTCGCCGGGGATGACCTCGCTGCGGTCCCAGTTGCGGGGAGCGAAGAAACGTCCCGGATCTTGGGGCAGGAAGCGTGCCACGGAGGAGTAGGGCTGATACTGGCCGGAAACATAGCCACCGTAGGGACGGGCACCGTTCTCCTCGATGTTCAGGTTGTCATAGACCATCCAAGTGAGATAGGCAATCTCCTGGGGCTTGGGTGCCACATAGAACATCTTGTAAGGCTCTTCCTCGACTTTCTCGCGAGTGACTTCACCGCGGATGACCTCGCCGGTCTCGGGATCGGTGATCCAGGTAACGAAGGGCTGGGTGCGGTAGGTGCCACCATACAGGGGCTTGGGTTGCCACTCCCTGTGGGTGTAATTGAACACGATAGAGTCGTTGAAGTGGCCAGACACATAGACGTTGGGCTCATAGGTCTGCGATTCACCCAGCGTGATGGCCATCACGCGTGCCGTCGGGTTGATGCTGTCGGTCATGTACAGGTCAAGCGTGCCGCCTGGGATGATGTGGTTCACATAATCCTTCAGGTCAGGCCAGTTCGCCTCGGGCAGCGGTTCATGGTTGCGGCCATCATAGTTGGGTGAAACAACGAGCTTGATCCAGTTGCTCTGGTCATACTCGGTCTTCTTGTCCATGATCTGAGATCCACCTGCGGTATGCGTCGATGCGCAGATGTCATAGACGTAGTCATGGAACTCGTCGCCCTCGGGCATCTCGGAAGGCTCACCATATTCGCCCAAGTCCTTGGCATACAGGGCGCCATAAACAGTTTTGGAAACCAGGGTACCCACATTGTTGTGATACCAGATTTCGGTCTTGGCATCCTTGTCGTAGTAAACACCCAGCAGGTCGTTGCTGATGGTGTAGCGCACATCCTCCTTGGCCGAACGGATGAGGCTGTTCAGCGTGTAAGCGTCATCGAACACGCCCAAGTAGTCATACACACCGCCGTTGATGAACTCAAAGTCGCCGGTCTGCTCCTTGGCATCGGTGGTGGCGATGGGCGTACCGTCGTGGAACAGCAGGTTGTCGGGATCAGTGTGGTCGTCGATGGCGCCGAAGTCATATTCCCAGACCTCATAACCGGTCATTGGGTCGATGCCGATGCAGGTCATGGGCTGTCCTGGCCAGGTCTGCACGTCGTTGCCGTAGTCGTCGATGAAGGTGTCAGTATCATCGTTCCAGGCCACGCAATAGACGGTCTCCCATCCCACGGTGTTGATGAAGTAAACATAGTAGTGGCCCTCCTCAACGACTACGTTGCCGGGCAGCTTGGTGGCCGACGAGGCAAAGTACTCACGGCTGTGGTCGGTCATCGTGTTGTCCTCTTCCCAGGTGTACCACAGGATACCGGCCTTGCGGGAAATCAGGGCACTCTGGTAGGGCTCTTGGTTGGTGCGGGTGAAAAATACCTCGGCAATCGAGGCGCTCACCTGCCAGTGCCACCACTTCTTGCCATCGGGGGTGATGGTGTCGCCCATGAAGGTCACGGCATAGTGGTTGGCATCGCTGTGGGGATCCCAGCCGCCCTCGAGGCTGTTGTAGGCGCACAGGGGCCAGTACTGCGTGTCGCCGCCCAGGTCGTCCAGGCTATAGGTGTGCCCTTCGTCACCCAGGTTGTTGATCTCGACGTTGTCGGTCTGCTCGAGATAGACGTTCATCGGGAAGAGCGAGAACTCGTCGGTCTTGATGAGTTTCACCCAACCATCTGCCAGACTGACTACCACATTGTAGATGCCAGCCGTGTGCATGTGCCACTCGCCCAGTTGCTCGTCCCATACCTGAAGGGGCATGTTGACGTTGATCTTGTCGCCGGTCACCATCAGGTGGGCCGTGGCATCACCGTCACGCGGAACGAAGAAGTTCTCGTCGTTGTCGGCATTGCCGTAGCGTGTGCCCATGCCGGCCCAATCGTCACTGTCGGCACCCAACGAGGTAGAGAAGCAGAAGGTGGCATTGGTGTTCAGTGTCACGTGGTTGAGGTAGTACAGGTCCTTGGCCTTGTCATGCTTCATGAGCACGCCGTCGTCGGGGCTGTAGGAGTGCACGTCGGTGGCAAGGGTCAGCCCGCCCACCATGTACAGGTCGTCGGCCAGTTCGCCGTCGCTCTCTACCCTGAAGCGCATGTTCTCGCGGTCAAAGTAGATGATCACGTTGCCGGCGGGCAGCTTGGCGAAGTAGGAACCGGCCTCGGTGCCCTCGCCGATCTGGGCCATCTGGGTGTCCATCCAGTTGTCCTCGGTGTCGCTGAGCACATACTCCACGTCCTCGTTGTCGGTCGGGCCGATGCGGTAGTTGTAGTTGAAGGTGTTCCATGCGGCACCCTCGTCATCGATACCGTTGACCTGGCCAGTGGCAAAGACGAAGTGATAGTCGCCCTGCTTGGCCACGTTGTAGGTGTAGCTGTAGATGCCCGTGGTCTCGTCATAGGTCATGGCGGTAGTGGGCGCATAGTTCCATCCCAATCCCAATCCGTTGGAACCAGTAATGAAGATTGGCTCAACACCGACCACCTTGAACCTGTTGTTCGCGGGGTCATAGATGACGGTGTAGTTGCCGGGAGCCAGCGAGATCATGTAGGCGCCGTGGTCACCGCCGGCCTTCTGGGTGGTAATCCAGTCACTGTTCAGGGTGATGGTCTGGTCGCCGCTGGTCGGGCCGATACGGTAATTGCTGTTGAAGTTGTCCCAGTCTTCGGCGTTGCTGCCTTGGCCATCGGCCAGCACAAAGCCGTGGGTGCCCGAGGCGGTCACGGTCAAGTCGTAGGTGTAGTAACCGGTTGCGTAGTCAAGCGTCAACGCCGTTGTGGGGGCGGGACTCCATCCCAATCCCAGTGCATCGGCACCGGTGATGAAGTAGGATGCGGCCTGCACAAGCGTGGCCGTAGCATTGACGATTTCACCATTGGAGTCATAGGTCACAGTCACCGTGTAGGTGCCCGGCACATTGACACTGAAGGTGGAGTTGTCGGGTCCATCAGGGTGCCAGCTGTTGTCGCTGCCCAGGACCTTGTACTCGTAGGTGCGGCCGGCAACCAGATTGACTTCGCCCGAAGTCCAGGTGTAGGTGCCGTCGCCGTTGTCGGTCATGAGAGTGCTGGCACCGGTGTTCCATTCGTTGGGGAAGATGCTGGTGTCCGAGCCCACGACGTAATACCTGACGATGGCGGTGGGAGCCTCGGTCGTGATGTTGAAACCTGTCCCGTTGTTGCCGTCCCAAGTGATATAATAAGTGTTGGGCTCAAGGCCGGTCATGTCACCCGTCTGGTTTGCGCCTTCTCCCAGGTTGACGAGAAGCGAGATCTGGTTGAAATAGTAACTGTGCGAGTAGACGTACCACTCGTTCTCGTCGGCGAGTGTCTCGGTATCGGTCAGCTGGGTGCCGGGCCAGGCGCCATTGAGCGGGGTCTCGCCGTTCCAGGTATACAGGTAGGGCGTGCCGCCGTTGGGCAGCCACACGTAGAACGTGTACTGGTAGCTAGCGTCCTCCTGCACGAGCGTGGGCACGGCATTGACGTTGGTGCCGTCGAAGGTGAACACCACATTATAAGTGCCGTTTTTGTCCACTGTGAATGTGGCATTGTCGACACCTTCGGGATACCAGGAATTGTCGCTGCCGAAGACCTTGTAGCCGTAGTTGGTCCCAGCTACCAGGTGGATATTATTGACTGTCCAAGTGTAAGTGCCGTTGTCTTCAGTCATCAGGTTCTCGCTGCCGGTGTTCCATCCGTTGGGGAAGATGCTGGTATCATCACCCATGACATAGTAGTTGACGATGGCGGTAGGAGCATCGGTGGTGATGTTGTAACCAGCCCCGTTGTTGCCGTCCCAGGTGATGTAGTAGGTATTGGGAGCCAGGTCGGTCATATTGCCGGTTTGGTTCTCACCATCTCCCAGGTTGACGATGGCCGATATCAGGTTGTAGTAGTAATCGCCCGTGATGACGTACCATGAATTGCCGTCGTCAAGCGTCTCGGTTTGGCTCAGCTGGGTGCCGGGCCAGTCACCGTTGGGGTGGTGATTATCATTCCAAGTGTAGAGGTAGGGCGTGCCACCGTTGGGCAGCCACACGTAGAACGTGTAGCTGTAGGTGGGATCCTCTTGCACGAGGGTTGGTACTGCGTCGACATTGGTGCCGTCGAATGTGAACACCACGTTATAAGTGCCGTTTTTGTCCACTGTGAAAGTGGCATTGTTACCATTTGGATGCCAGGAGTTGTCGCTGCCAAGGACCTTGTAGCCGTAGCTAGTGCCTGCTACCAGATGGACACCATTAACAGTCCAGGTGTAGTTGCCATTATCCTCGGTCATCATGTTCTCACTGCCAGTGCTCCAGCCGTTGGGGAAGATATTGGCATCATCACCCACGACGTAGTAGTCGACGGGGGCTGAAGGAGCAACGCCTACAACATTGAATCTCATGTTGGTCACATCCAGTGTGATGGTCACGGGGCCGGCATCCACGTTAACGAAATAGGAGCCGTTACCTTTCTGGGTGTTGACCCAAGTGCCATCCAGACTCACTTCCACATTGCCACTGGATGGGCCAATACGATAGTTGCCGTTAAAGTCATTCCAGTCGCTACCCTGACCGTCACCAAAGGCAAAGTAGTAATTGCCCGCCGTGGTGACGTTATAACTATAGGTGTAGATGCCATTGCCCTCATTTGTCATGGTGGTGGTTGGGTTATATTTGAACCCGCCCAGGCCTAAACCGTTGTCACCCGTGATATAGTAGGTGGGGGTGACGGGGGTGACTGATTTCTCGGTTACAGTGACGTTGACCTCCTTGGTAATCACATTGAACGAGAAAACTACATCGGCAGTGCCGGTGAAGTTGATTGAATAATTGTAGTTAGAGCCTGGCCACGACGTGGTCCACGCATGGTCCTGAGTGACTTTACACTGGTAGGAACCTTGATTGACGTTCACATCGGTGAACGACAGCGTGTAGTTCACACCGTCGGTTGTAGTCATGTCATTGTTGGCATCGGCCTGGCCCCAACTTGAGCCTAACAATTCGGTCTGGCTGCCTGCAACGGTCAGCGTTTTGAACGGGCCGAACACCGAAACGGCATTGCCGCTTGTGTTGAAGATGTACACGATGCTTTGCGTGCCCGATGAGCTAACGCTGTAACCATAGTTGTTACTTGGGTAGGCGGTGCCCCATCCGTGATTCAGGCACACCTTGAAAGCATAATTGCCACTATTGACATTGGCGGTTTTTGCCAGGTAATAGTAGGTCGTGTTACCCATGCGCACCATGTCATTGCTGGTGTTGCTCGGATCCCACTCTGTTCCTAACACCGAGGCAGGAGTACCTGCCACAGTGTAGGTTTGAGCCCACAGCTGCGGCACGGTTGCGGCCAGGCACAGCATCAAAGCCAGTAGCCTGACTGACGATTTAGCTAAATGTTTCATCTTGAATAAATAGTTGATATATAAATATTTAAAAATCTAAACTGATGATATGTTGGCTATGTTACAGTATGTTGGAACTTGTTTAATTTGACACGCGAGCGAGTCAGCAAGTTGGATGATTGATGGTAATCATGTGATTACAGAAAAATCGGGGAGCAAAAATATGTTCTTCTTAAATTAATAATGAGAAATTGTATTGTGATTTAACGATTTTTATCATGTAATCGTTTGCACAAGGTGTTCATCGTGAACACCTCATGTATTGAATGATATGGATGATGTGCGCGCCAGTGTTGGCTGATTTGTCGCCAATGTGCGACTTCAGTCGCGATGGCTCATGAACCATGCGAGCCCGATAATGAAGAGAATGCCGACGGCAATGAGGGCATAATACATCCAGGGCTGCCATACAAAGCCGGTGTTCTCTTGCTGTTGCTGCTCGGCTGATGCGGCTTCTTCCTCGGCCTGTTGTTCGATAATGGCAGGTGCGGGTTTTTCGGCCTGGGGGTCTGCGTATGTGACACTGAACAGGTTGACGGCATTGCCGCCCGTTCCTTTGCGGCCCTGCGAAGTAGTGACGACCATTGTGCCGTCGCTCGACACATCAAGCCCCACAGGATAGGAATCGACTGTAATTGTGGCGATGACCTTCATCGTGCGGGTGTCCACGACGTTAAGTGCGCTGGCCACGTTGCAGGCAGCAAACAGGAAGTTGCCGCTGGGTGATAGCTCAATTGTGCGGGCACCTGGGTCTACCTTGCACGTTTCCCACCCGTTCACCTTGATGCTTTTTCCCTGTCTCCTGTTAATGGCGCTTGTGACGCTGTCGAGTGGAACACGCTTCACTAAGCCAGCCACATTGATGCTGGCATACAGGTATCCGTGTCCTGTGATGAGATGGCGGGCATTGTAAATGTCGCCTATGAGCCCCAAATAGGTTCGTTGAGACACATCGATAACAGCGATGCCTCCACCTCCCATGCACCCTACCAGCAGGTAGCGGTCGTCGGGCGTGAAGGTGGTGCCACGAAGTTTGAGTCCGCTCTCCTTATCGCGGTCGACAGGTTGGGTGGTACTAAAGTCCAGCTTAAGTTCAGTGCCGATGACAACTGGCTGCAAATGATGCCATTGCTTGGGGTCGGGGTTACTGATGTCGATGAGTCCCACAGTGTTATTTCCCCAATGGGTGACCGCGATGAGTTTGTTATCGTGGGAACAGGTGATCATTTTGGGGAGCGGGCCCGTCTCCATCATCCTGACGATGGAATCGCAGCGGGTGTCGATAATGGCAATGGCGCTGGGATCTTGGGCATTAAGGTCGAATGAGCGCCTGTAGTAGGGTATCCACAGATATCGCCCGTCGTGTGAAAAAGTGCTCTCGACGGGCTTGCCCCAAAATGCTCGCTGCTGTCCGTCGCTATAGTGAGTGAAGCGGTAATAAGGACTGGGAGTGTTCCACAAGGGGCCTTCCCCGCTTTCGAGGCGGTGGACGATGGTTTTGAGTTTGCGTCCACTTGCTGCGTCATAGACCACTGTGAGCCCACCCTCGAGTGAGTTCACGTAGTAACGTGAGCCGTCAGGATGGAAACTCACGCTCTTAGGTGACAGGATGTCCTTGTCGAGTGATGCGGTATCGCGATAGTCATAGTTCTGTCGCTTGCCCACACACTTGATGGTGAGTTGACCGTTGCTGGCCTTCACTTCTTGACCTTTGGAGGCTCGTTTTACCACCAGGTTGCTGGATTGGGAATATCCTGTTGTGAGTAAAGTAGTGACGAGCAGCAATGTCAAGATGCAGCGTGAAAAGGTATTGGTTGGCATAGTTTTTGCTATGAAAATGAGTGGTAATCGATGCAAAAGTATAAAAAAAACTTTAAAAAAACATTATCTGGCATAATTAGGGCCGCAATAACAAAATAAAGTATTACTTTTGTGTCAAGTTTTTGTTGACGACATTATTTTTTAAGCACTCATGAAGTCTGACAGTGTAGTTATCATTCCGACTTATAACGAGAAGGAGAATATCAGAAACATCATTAATGCCGTGCTCGAAATCACCGAGCATGATTTTGATGTGCTCATCGTTGATGACAATTCGCCTGACGGTACCGGCGACATCGTCCGCTCGATGATCGCTGAGCGTGGCGAGCGCATCAACATTCTCCAGCGCGCGGGTAAGCAGGGTTTGGGTACTGCCTACATCGCCGGTTTTAAATGGGCGTTGGAGCGACATTATGAGTACATCATCGAAATGGATGCCGACTTCTCGCACCCGCCCCGCAAGCTCATTGAGTTGCAGCAGGCATGTGCAACGGGAGGAGCCGATGTGTCGGTGGGCTCTCGTTACATCTCCGGGGTGAATGTCGTCAACTGGCCGATGGGCAGAATGCTGATGAGTTACTATGCGTCGGCCTATGTGCGCCTCATCACGGGCATGAAGGTGCGTGATGCCACGGCTGGCTTCGTGTGCTACCGTCGTGAGGTATTGCAGTCCATCAATCTGGATGCTATAGAGTTCAAGGGCTATGCCTTCCAAATTGAGATGAAGTTCACCGCTCACCGCATGGGCTTCATCATCAAGGAGGTGCCCATTGTGTTCGTGAACCGTGTTTTGGGAACGAGCAAGATGAACAGCAGCATCTTCTTTGAGGCTTTGTGGGGTGTGATCAAGCTGCGATGGGATTCCATTTTCAACAAGAATCGCTTCGTTCGCAAGCCATTACCCAAGCAGCTCACGGCTTGACAAAGATGTGTCACATGATTTGATTCAATCGTTTCAAGGGTTGAATCAAATTCATTTTTTTTGGCATGGTTGTTGCAGCATTGCCAGCGTCGTGTTCAATTGTGAAAATTGACTGATTGTAATGAGTAAAAAAAAGAAGCACTATACAGGACTGACTACCGAGCAAGTGGACTTGAGTCGGCAGAGGCATGGCAGCAATGTCTTGACGCCGCCAGAACATGAACCCTTGTGGAAACAGTTCCTTAAGAAATTTGATGACCCGCTCATCAAAATCCTGCTTGTGGCGCTAGCCTTGTCGGTTGGCCTCTCCCTATATGAATTCTTTGGCCTGAACATGGGGCTCAGCATTTTGTTTGAGCCGCTGGGCATTTGTGTCGCCATTGTGTTGGCAACTCTGGTGGGGTTCGTTGTTGAAGTGAACGCCAACAAGAAATTCCGCCTGTTGAATCAGACCGACGACCATGTGGGTGTGAAAGTGGTCCGCGACGGCCATATCACTCAGATTCCGCGTTGCGATATCGTGGTGGGTGACATTGTCATTCTCGAGACTGGAGAGAAAGTCCCTGCCGACGGCACGGTCATCGACAGTTTAAATCTCAGGGTCGATGAGAGTTCTTTCACGGGTGAGCCATCGGCTTGGAAAACACATGACGCTGAAGTGGCATCACAAGCCACCGAGGCGACTTATCCTGCCAATATGCTGCTGCGTGCCAGCACCGTCATCGAGGGCCATGCCACCATGTGTGTGGAACGTGTGGGAGACATGACCGAGTATGGCAAGGTGTATCGTGACGCGCAAATCGATAATAACATCCAGACCCCCCTCACACAGCAACTTGACCGCCTGGGACGCATCATTGCGCGCGGCAGTTACGTCATGGCAGGTCTGCTTGTGTTGGGACGTCTGGCAGAATATCTCCTGTCTCCCAGCGAGAGCCTTATCGAAGGCGCCCAGTATTTTATCGAGACGGTGATGCTGGCGGTTACATTGATTGTGGTGTCGGTTCCCGAAGGACTGCCCATGAGCATTACCTTGTCGCTTGCGTTAAGCATGCGCAAAATGCTCAAACACAATAATTTGGTGCGCCGCATGCATGCCTGTGAAACGATGGGTGCCACGACGGTCATCTGCACCGATAAAACGGGCACACTTACCCAAAACAAGATGCAGATCTATCAGGCCCATTTCTATGGTCTTGCCGATGAAACCACCTTGGCCGATGACAAGGCCAGCATGATAGTCAAGGAGAGTATAGCCTGCAACAGCACAGCGTTTCTTGACGATAGCGATCCAGCCAATATCGTGGCTTTGGGCAATCCCACAGAGGGCGCCTTGCTGTTGTGGCTGAGAAGCTCCTGTGTCGACTATATGTCTTTGCGTGAGAATGCTGAACCTCTGGGGCAAATGCCGTTCTCGACGATGACCAAATACATGGCCACGATTATCGATAGTGCCATCGGCAAGCGTGTGCTCCTGCTCAAGGGAGCCCCCGAGATTTTAATGCGTCTTTGCGATAAGGTGGAGGGCGATGTGAGTTTCCAGCAGATTACTGATGAACTGACTAACTATCAGACCAAGGCTATGCGTACCTTGGCCTTTGCCTATTGTGAACTGGCAGACAATGAAGACCCTGTCGATGTCCTCAAGCGACTTAAGTCAGGCAATCAGCCCCCGCTCACAATGCTGGGCATCGTCGCCATCAGTGACCCTGTGCGGCCTGATGTGCCCGCTGCCATTCAAGACTGCCGCAATGCGGGTGTGAAGGTGAAAATCGTCACAGGAGATACTGGTGGCACAGCTCGAGAGATTGGCCGCCAAGTGGGATTGTGGGCCGACGACGATCCTGAGGAAGCCATTATCACTGGTCCTGCTTTTGCCGCGCTTACCGATGATGAGGCAGCAAAACGCGCCAAATCCATCAAGATTATGGCACGTGCCCGACCTGATGACAAGGCGCGTCTTGTCCGCTTGCTTCAGCAACAGGGCGAGGTTGTCGCTGTCACGGGCGATGGCACAAATGACGCACCAGCGCTCAATGCTGCTCAGGTGGGTTTGTCGATGGGTGATGGAACCGCTGTAGCCAAAGAGGCCAGCGATATCACTATTTTGGACAATTCATTTGCCAGCATCAATAAGGCCGTGTTGTGGGGACGCTCGCTCTACAGTAACATTCAGCGTTTTATCATTTTCCAGTTGGCCGTAAACGTGTGCGCCTGTCTGGTGGTCGCTGTGTGCTCGTTCTTCAGCAAACAGCCGGCGCTGACGGTGACGCAGATGCTGTGGGTCAATCTGATTATGGATACCTTTGCTGCCCTTGCTCTGGCGTCGTTGCCTCCCAACAGTGTGCTCATGCGCCAGCGCCCCCGTAATTCCCGCGCTAGCATCATCACACCCGTGATGATGAAGTTCATCACCATCAGTGGCGCCATTTTCGCTGTTCTGATGATTGGATTGTACTATTATTTCGTGAGAGAGGCCAATGGAGGGCCCGTGTTCATGCGTGGCGTCGATCCAAACATCAATCCTCATGAGATGGGCATCTTCTTCAGCGTATTCGTTTTTCTGCAATTTTGGAATATGTTGAATGCCAGGGCGTTTGCAACACGAAAATTTGCATGGAACAACATTGAAGACAGCAAGGTCTTCTGGATGGTGGCCGTGGTTATCTTTGTAGGACAGATTGTGCTTGTGCAGTGTTTTTCGCCACTGTTCAACTGTGCCCCGCTTGATTTCAAGACCTGGTTATGGATTATTTTGGGCACCTCACCTGTCTTCATGTTGGGACAGATTGTTAAGGGGGTTAACAATCAATAGAATCAAAAAAAATGAGAAATATTTTGTGAAATGATTTTTTTGATGTTACTTTGCTCTTTAAATGTAAGGCATAATCAATAATTATTCAATACTAGCACTATTTTATTATGAAGAAGTATTTACTTTCAGCTTTAGTGATGGTTGCCGCTTGCTTTGGTGTAGCCAATGCTAGCATTACTATTGTCACTAATAATGTTGCTCAGCCCCAAGGCGACACTTTGCTGTTTGCTTTGCCTGTTGACGTGAATGTTTATCAGGACATCCAGAATTACCCCGAGGATAATCCTGGCAGTCGCATGATGAAATTCCAGCCTGAATACCTTGTTACAGCCCTCGATTTCACTAAGGGCGATACCAACAAGGGTACTGCTACCTTGCCTGCTAATGCTAAGGTTATCGGCTTGGGCCTCGACGGATATGACGTTGCCAGCGACAATACCAGTCATGGCGTTTATCTCGAGGTAACCACATGGTGCCGCAACGTTCCTGCCGAGAAGTTGAGGCTTGACAGTCTGGACCTCTTTGACGGTTACAGATACATTGCTCCTGAGGGTGACTTGTTAACCGACACTGTGAACTATCGTGGCTATTGGAACCATCCAGGTTACATTACCACTTTTGACCCCGAAGCCAATGCCGAGAATCCTGGCTCGATTGTTGATATTCCCTTCAACAACCCCGATGCTGACGGCAACTTTTTGCCTTTTGTTTATGAGGGCGAAAACATCTACCTCACGCTGTGGATGTGCAACTGGGACGATGTGCACATGAAGTATCGCTACATGGCATTTGACGATGCCGAGGCCGAGATCGCCAGTCTGATGCGCTCGAGCCACTACTGCTTCAATGGCGACACCTATGAAATCATTGCCGATGTCTTTGGCACTGAGTTGATGTATGAGTTGCCCAACCATCGTCTTCCGGCTTTCCGCACACCTTATTACACCAATGACGTGCGTGTGACTCTCGAGGGTTATAACACAATCTTTGAACTTGTGGATGAGGACGGTAACGTGATTGCCCCTGCCGAAGATGGTAACTTCTACAGCTTGGATCACACCAAGGAGTACACTGTCGTTGCCGGTGGCAAGGAGAGAGGCTCGTTCACCTTCGATGACATCTACAAGGATGTTGATCTGTTGATTCAGAACTCAACTGCTGTTGAAGAACTGGATGCCAACAAGACTGTAGCCAGCGTGGCTTATTACAACCTCGCCGGTCAGCAGAGTGCACAGCCCGTGGATGGTGTGAACATCGTTGTCACCACCTACACCGACGGCAGCACCACCACCGCTAAGGTCATCAAGTGATTTAGCTGTTTCAGCATTTAAAAGGACTCATATGAGTCGCCACTCTTCGGGGTAGGCGACTCATTTTTTTTTATGGAAATCAGACAATTAATGTCGATAGATTTGCATTTCTAAAGAATATCGGCTATATTTGCGGTGCTAATAAAATCTAAACATTCAATCATTATGGTACGTATTTTTCATATCTTGTTATTGCTGTTGGCGCTTGACGTTGGAGTCGCATCGGCCCGATCTGTTGTGGACGACAGGCAACTCATCACCGTAACTGGCAAGGTTGTTAGCGTTACCGATGACGAGCCGTTAATTGGAGCGTCGGTTGTGGTTAAAGGGACGAAACCAGGCGTGGCAACAGATTTTGAAGGCAGATTCAGCATCGAAGCGCCGCGAGGCTCAACCCTCGTCGTTACTTTCGTTGGATATGATAAGGCAGAGGTGACTGCTGACGACACAACGAAAATCGTTCGACTCATACCGGCCAAACCTATAAGTGGATGGATTTATTGTGATGGAAATGGTGTGCAGCAGCCACAAAGCGACACGACGCAGCATATCACGGTAACAGGCAGGGTCTTTACTGAAACCGATGAAGAGCCTGTTGTAGGAGCTTCTGTTGTCATCGAAGGCACCAGGATAGGTGTGGCAACTGATGTTGATGGTAACTTTAGCCTTGATGCGTGGCTTGGTGCTGTACTTAAAGTCACTTATGTCGGCTATGAAACTATCAAGAAGACGGTATGTGGTAATGTGATGAATTTTCGGCTCTTGCCCGAGCGTATTTCCCAGTTCTGGCCGATAGCACCAACAATGAATCCCGCATTTCACGGTCGATATATTTATGGCCATGTTTATGACCACGATGGACGCCCATTGCCTGGTGCCGTTATCAAGACAACAAGTTCTGCAAAGGATGTCACGACTGATGACAGTGGTTACTTTGCTATTGATGCACAAACGGGGGACTCCATCCGTGTTTCCTGCCCGCATTATCAATCAGTTGAGGGCATAGTTGAGGCTTTTGAATTTGACATTCGTCTTGACCCAGAGTCGGTGACTGGGCAGGTTGTTGCGGCATCAGATGGTCAGCCGCTCGTTGCTGCAACGGTAAGTTATCGGAACTCTGCTAATGGGCAGTATGTGCCTAAAGTCGTTTCGGATTATGACGGACGTTTTGAATTGGACTTTGTTCCCGAAGATTCCCTGATGGTGCAGTTGATTGGCTACAAGAAACAAAAATTTTTGCCGTCGGGTGACTCCATCCTGGTCAGATTAGAGGATGACCCGACAGTGGTCTTTGGTTGCCCAACAATTGTGATGTACCCGGTTTCAGGCGTGGTGCTTGACGAAAAAGGGGAGCCGATTATTGGGGCGGCAGTCAGAGTCAAGGACACAAACCGGGTAGTCCCGACAGGATGTGATGGTGACTTCAGAATATCGGCTCAAAAAGATGATGTCCTCGAGATTACCTATATCGGATATAAAACACAAACTAAAAAAGTTTCCATCAAGAAACCGATGAAAATCAAGATGAGGCCAGTAGGACATCACTTTCCTTGATAAAAATATATGTGTTTTTGAGTGTGGCAGAGGTGTGATTCTTCTGTCACACTTGCTTTGATATGATTGAGAAATGAAATGTGGGAATAATTGACGAACTTTCTCTGCGGGCATTTCGTGTCCTCAAGCAAGATAGGCTGCACCTCGGGATAAAAACAAAAAACTATGTTTTTCGTTTTGTTCTTCGCTTGGCTTGCGCAACGTTGCCTTCGGCGAAGATAGGCTGCGCCTCGGGATAAAAAACAAAAAACTATGTTTTTCGTTTTGTTCTCCGCTCGGCTTGCGCTATCTTTGCCAGCAGAACATCAACCAACAAATAGTATATGATGAAAAAAAAGAGATTTAAGTGTCCCGTTATCCCATGCTTGCTTTTGCTGCTGGCTCTTGCCGTGGGTGGTGGCGTTGCGTTTGCTGCGCCTGTGCCACAGAGCAGCACGGTGCAGCCAGCGATGGTGACGGGACAAGTGCTTGACGAGAATGGTGAACCCGTCATCGGGGCGACCGTGAATGTCAAGGGAACTAACGTGACCGCCGTTACCGACATGGACGGTCGTTTCACCATCAAGGCGCCTCAAGGGGCAACCTTGGCAGTGAGTTATGTGGGCTACGGAACCCGTGACGTGGCTGTCGATGGTAACAATCTGACGGTGTCGTTGGATCAGAACGCCCAACAACTTGACGAGGTGGTGGTGACCGCTTTGGGCATCAAGAAAGAAGCGAAGTCGCTTTCCTACAATGTGCAGCAAGTGGAAGGTGACGCCCTGATGAGGGTGCAAGACGCCAACTTTGTCAACTCGCTGTCGGGCAAGGTCGCCGGTGTGACCATCAATGCCAGTGCAACGGGTGCAGGTGGCAGCAGTCGCGTGGTGATGCGCGGTGCCAAGTCCATCAACGGCAACAACAACGTGCTGTATGTCGTTGACGGTATCCCCATGCAAAACCTGAGCAGTGAGCAGCCCGAAGGCATCTTTGCCGGAGCAGGTCAGACGGGTGATGCCACCAGTAACATCAACCCCGATGACATCGAGAGCATCAGCGCACTGACTGGCCCCTCGGCGGCGGCCCTTTACGGCGCAAATGCCGCGAATGGTGTCATCATCATTACCACTAAACGCGGGCGTGCGGGTAGGGTGGATGTGACCTATAACGGCAGTTTCCAATTCTCCAAACCCTTTGTCTTGCCGCGTTTCCAGAACCAATATGGCCCAAGCGAGACAGGCAGCTACTTCAGTTGGGGCGAGAAACTGGCGACTCCGAGCAGTTACGACCCCGCCGACTTCTTCCAGACGGGAACCAGTATCGCCAACTCGGTGAGCCTGAGCACTGGCACCGAGAAGAACCAGACCTATCTGTCGCTCGGCGCTACCAACGCCCAGGGCATCATCCACAGCAACAATTACGACCGCTATAACGTGAGCGTGCGCAACACGACCAACTTCCTCGATGACCGTATGACGCTCGACTTGGGCTACATGCTTACCGCCGTCAAGGAGCAGAACATGATCAGCCAGGGCCAGTACCACAATCCGCTGGTGCCTGTCTATCTCTTCCCTGCCGGGGACGATTTCTCCAAGTTGGGCTACTTTGAGCGTTATGACTCAGGCCGCAATTTCCCTGTGCAGTATTGGCCTTACAACTACGATATCTCGATGGAGAACCCCTATTGGGAGACCGAGCGCGAGCGCTTCATCAACCACAAGGAGCGTCACCAGGCGACCGTCTCGCTCAACTGGCGCATCGCGCCTTGGCTGGACATCACAGGCCGCGTGAAATATGACAAGAGCAGTGATAAGTATGAGGAGAAGTTCTTCGCCTCGACCAACACGCTCTACGCTTCCAAATACGGCCACTACGGACTGCGCAACGTTAGCAACCGCCAGATGTATGCCGAGGCTTTCGCCAAGTTCAACAAATACTTCGCTGAGGACCGTTGGAATCTCACCGGTGTACTGGGTACGAGTTTCGATCAGCGTGACAATGCCATCGAGGGCTTCAGCGGCCACTTGAAAGGTACGGCCAACAAATTCACTCTGGCCAATGTCGAGACCACCAACTCAACCTTCAAGCCCGTGCAGAGTGGTTACCGTACCCAGTTGCAGAGCGTCTATGCCACCGCTCAATTGGGCTACCGCAGCATGGCATACGTCGATGTCACCGCCCGCAACGACTGGTCCTCAAAACTCGAAAAGAGTTATTTCTACTGGTCGGCCGGTGTGTCCGCTATATGGACCGACATCATCCCCGCTCTCAAGAGCGACCGCTGGCTCAATTACTTCAAGACCCGCGTGGGCTACTCCCAGGTAGGTAACGAGCCAAATGAGCCCTTCCTGACGCGCGAGACCTATGCCATCAACCCCTCGACGGGTCTGGCCGAGACCTCGACGCGAATGCTTACCGATCTCAAACCCGAGCGCACCGACTCGTGGGAGGCCGGTATTGATATGTATATGTTCCGCAATCGCCTGCGCGTGAACGCGACTCTATATAAATCCAGCACCCGCAACCAGTTCTTCTATCCTGCGCTGTCTGCTTCATCGGGCTACACCAGTGCGGTGGTCAACGGCGGCCGCGTGGACAACAAGGGTGTGGAATTGACTGCACGCTATATGCAGCCCATTGGACAACTCACGTGGGAAACCTATGTGACCTGGACGCTCAACCGCAACAAAATCAAAGAACTGCTCAAGAATTGGCGCAACCCCATCGACGGTGAGATTTATAACCTTGACGAACTCTACATGGGTGGCACCTCGGGCTACCAGATTCGCCTAACCGAGGGCGGCACGTTGAGTGACGTGTATATCTCTACGCTCAAGACCGACGAGCACGGCGCCATCTACATCAATCCCGAGCGCCAGACCGTCGAGGCCAACCCCAACAACAACGCCTATTATATATATGCCGGACAGGCGGCTCCCCACTACAACCTCTCGTGGGGCAACACCTTGTCCTTCAAAGGCATTACCGCCTCGGCACTGCTGACCTACCGCAATGGCGGTATCGTTGTGAGCGAGACGCAGGCCATCCTGGACTACTACGGCGCCTCGGAGGCCACCCAGAATGCCCGCAACGACGGCGGTGTGGTCATCAACGGCAAGAAAATCAATGCCCAGGGGTATTACCAGACCGTGGGCAATCCCAACGGTACGGTGGATTCCCGCTACGTCTATAGCGCGACCAACCTCAGGCTGGCCGAGTTGAGCATCGGCTACGACGTGCCGGTTAACCGTTGGGTGAAGTGGATTAAAGGACTGAATGTGTCATTTGTGGCTCACAACCTGTGCATGCTTTACAACAAGGCTCCCTATGACCCCGAGGCGACCTCCAACACGGGCACCTATTACCAGGGTATCGACTACTTCATGCAGCCCAGCCTGCGTTCGATGGGATTTAATGTGAAACTCAAATTCTGATGACGGCTATGAAAACAAGATATTATTTCTTTATAATGTGCGCAGCCATTTTGTTAGCTGGTTGCACAAAGTCATTTGACGACATCAACACCAACCAGCACGAGCTCACCGATGAGGAACTCGCCAACGATTACCAGAATGTGGGTGCTTTCTTCTCGCAGATGGTCAACCGGGTCGTTTTGTTTGATGACGGATCGGGAAACTGCCTGTCATCGGATTATCAGGTAGCCCAGGGTCTGAGTGCTGACCCGTTCTCGGGCTATGTGGCCTTGACTGGCACTTGGCGCAACGGTGTGCACAACGGCTCCTACAGCTTTGTGAGCGGTTGGTATGACCAGATGTTTACACGTGCTTTCAGCGAGGTGATGCCCGCCTGGCAGCGCGTTACCCGCGTTGCAGGTGAAATGGGCCAGCCCGCCGTGGCTGCCTTGGCGACCATCGTCAAGGTCGAGGCGCTGCATCGTGTGACCGACATGTATGGCCCGATCCCTTACATCAACTTTGGAAGTGGAACACTTGGCACATCCTATGACCGCCAGCAAGACGTGTACAAAAAGTTCTTTGAGGAATTGGACAATGCCATTGACGTGCTCACACCGCTGGCCGAGTCGGGTGGCACGCTGTTGCCCGACTATGACAACGTCTATGAGGGCAACGTTACCCGTTGGGTGAAGTTCGCCAACACCTTGCGCCTGCGTTTGGCGTTGCGCGTGGTCTATGCTGACCCGGCATTAGCACAGCAAGAGGCCGAGAAATCGGCAGCATGTACTGTAGGCTTCATCGAAACGGCTGCCGAACGTGCTCAGCTGCTGCATGGCCGCCTGACTTACTTCCATCCGAACTATGACATGGCCTATAACTTTAATGCGGGCGAGGTTCGAATGGGGGCCACGATGGACTGTTACATGAATGGGTACAGTGACCCGCGTCTGGCCGCTTACTTTGTCCCCGCCAGCAATGATAATAAGTATCACGGTGTGCGCCTGGGCGTCCACAACATGAATCCCACGCGTTATGCCGGTGCCTATGTCTCGAACTTGAACATCGACCGCGCCACCACGCCCATCGTGTGGATGACTGCTGCCGAAGGCTTTTTCCTGCGCGCCGAGGCGGCATTGCGTGGCTGGAACATGGGTGGCACTGCACGGAATTTCTATGAGGCAGGCATCAAGGCGTCATTTGCTGAAAACAACGTGAGCGGCGAAGATGCCTATATCACTAACTCGACATTGAAGCCTACGCGCTATGTGGACCGCACTAACGGCGGCAATGCTGCCAGTGCACCCAGTGACATCACCATCGCTTGGAACGATGAAGCAGATTTTGAGACAAATTTGGAGCGCATCATCACTCAGAAATGGATTGCCATGTACCCTGACGGTTGCGAAGGTTGGGCAGAGTTCCGCCGCACGGGTTATCCGCGCTTGCTGCCTGTTGTGAATAACGACAGTCAGGGGTTGATTGACACCGACATTCAAGTGCGCCGTTGCCCGTTCCCGGTGCAAGAGTATAATACTAACGAAACCGCTGTGCAAGCCGCAGTTCAACTGTTGGGCGGTGAAGCTGCAGGTGGTGGACAAGACAATGGCGGCACACGCCTGTGGTGGGACAAGAAAGAGTTAGAAGTTAGGAATTAGGAGTTAGAAGTTATGAGAACGACAAGATATATCATAATGATGGCATTGCTGTCTATCGCCTTGAACGCTTGTGATACCGAGCCCGAGGCATTGGACTTGCAGCCATTGAGGGAGTACAGCGAAGAGTATTATCAGGCACTGCGCGACTACAAAGCGAGTCCGCACGAGATTTGCTACGTTTACTATGCTGACTGGGCTCCCATCGAGGGCGCGAGTGGCTACAAGGACCCGGCTTCGTGGGGAGAGCGCATCATAGGTCTTCCTGACAGCATCGATTTGGTGAATTTGTGGATGGGCATTCCCACTCCTGAGACTCATCCCATCGCCTATCAGGACATGATCGACACGCGTGAGAAGAAGGGCACCCGCTTCATCTTCCATGCCGACGCATCCAACTATAACCACAAGTTCACCATTGGCGGAGTTTACTACGACCTCTCGACAGACCGCAGCGAGGAGGCAATCCGTGCCTATGCGCGCTGGGTCTGCGACACAGTCATCGAGACGGGCCTGGATGGCGCCGACTTTGACTACGAGGGTTGGAACGGCCAACAGTTGACCTGGGCCATCGAGGAGTGCGACAGAATCTTCGGTCCCAACGGACAGTACCCCGAAAAACTGGTCATCGTGGACTATTTCTCGGCATCACCTCCTGTGGCATGTGACCCCTATGTGGACTACTACATCAAGCAGGCCTACAGCCAACAAGGCGCTGGAGTGGGGGCCATGGGACACCCCGACGAAAAGACCGTCTATTGCGAATCCTTCGGCCAAAAGCCCACTGGTGGCGAGATTTTCAACTATGCCGCTTGGGAACCCGCCACGGGTCACAAGGGTGGATGCGGTGCCTATTATGTGGAACGAAACTACTATAACACGAGCGATGGGGTACCCTATGGCGCCATTCGCCGAGCGATCCAGATTATGAATCCAGCGAGGAATTAGGAATTAGGGATTAGGATTAAGCGTTAAAGACTTTAATGACTTTAAGGCCAATAAAATAAAGAAGAAAATGAAAAGGACTATTATCTATATTCTGCTGATTGTGGCCGCCGGCTTGCTGTGGACGGCTTGTGACAGCGAGGGTGACAAGTTTGACTATGATAAGGTGGGTCTGCTTATCTCAGGCACTGAGCAGTTGCCGGTGCAGCGATTCACTGTTGATGAGTTGCCTGCATCCTACGCCGTCACGGTCAAGGCGACACGACGTTGCCCGAAAGATGTCACACTTCGCCTGGCCATAGATACAGCGTTGGTGCGGACCTACAATGCCACCCATGGGACAGCATATATTGCCGTCCCGCCCTCAAGCGTCGCCATCGATGACAGCGAAGTGACTATCCGTCAGGGTGAAGCATTGTCGACTGCAGCTCAGGTCAAGGTCATCAACACCGATGACTTTATCGAGGGAGCAACTTATGTCATTCCCGTGACTATTCAGCAGGTCACTGGCGGCGGAGGCGAGGTGATTGAGAGCAGTCGCACGATTTACCTGCAGATTTCCCGCATCATCTCTTTCTATTCCCTCGAGAACAACCTGAATGCGTCGTCCAACTACATATTCCCCGACGACAAGATGGTCAACCTCACCAACTACACCATCGAGTTCAAGGTCTATTCTTACTTATTCGGTAATGTGGGGAATATCAAGCGTGTGCTCGCTATTGAAGGCAAGAACGAGGAAGAAGCCAACATGTTCCGCTTTGGTGAGAACGGTTCGGCAGGTGGTGACATTCTGCAATGGGTGTTGCCTGGAGGCAGGTGTTTCTCTTCGACTCACTTCAAGACTAACCGTTGGTACCTTGTGTCTTGCACCTATGACGGTGCCACTTTCAAGATGTATGTCGACGGTGTGGAGGATGCTCAGGCTAGCGGCAACGGAAAGTCCACGCCCTTCCAACGCTTTGAGTTGGGCATGTCGTGGGGCAATTACCGCAGTAGCCAGTTCTTCCAGGGCCGTTTGTGCGAGGTTCGCGTGTGGAACCGGGCTCTCACAGCGAGTGAAATCAGTATGGGCTTTGCAGGAGTGAATGCCCACAGCGACGGCCTGGTAGCCTATTGGAAGATGAACGAGGGCGAGGGCCACATCTTCCATGATGCGACGGGTCACGGCTATGACATGGACTGGACCGACACATGGCGCGATGACCGTGAAAACGGCGTCCTTGTCCCGCATGACTATAGCCAGTACATCAAGTGGGTAAAGGATGACAACAACAAAGTCGTGCAGTAAAAACTGAAATCTGAAAACCTGCAACTGAAAACATTTTACTAACTTTGCAGGTTGTATAGACAGAAAATGCAGATTTATAAATTCAATAATATCTTCAAACCGGTCTTGTGGGGCGGTGGAAAATTGTTGGCATTTAAAGGGCTGCCGGCATGTGATGACCCCATTGGAGAGAGCTGGGAACTGTCGGCCATGCCTGGCCGTGAATCGGTCGTGACCGAGGGCAATGATGCTGGCTTGACACTTACTCAACTGGTGCAGCGCTATGGCGCCGACCTGGTGGGCGAGGATGTCTATCGCCGCTATGGCGACCGTTTCCCATTGCTCATCAAGTTGATTGACGCGCATCGTGACTTGTCGATTCAGGTACATCCCGATGATGAGATGGCTCGGCGTTGCCACAATTGTTCAGGCAAGAACGAGATGTGGCACATCCTTGAGGCCGATGAGGGTGCGGTCATTCGCACGGGGTTCAAGCGTTCAATTACCCTCGAGGAGTTTGACCGGTGCCTGAGTGACGGCACCATTTTGGATGTCATCAATGCCACGCAGTCAAAATCGGGTGACACGTTTTATATTCCCGCAGGACAAATCCATGCAATCGGGACCGGCAACCTGTTGGTGGAAATTCAGCAGTCAAGCGATATCACCTATCGTGTGTGGGACTATAACCGCCGTGATGCCGATGGGAACTTGCGCCAGTTGCATGTCGCTCAGGCACGCGAGGCGTTGGACTTCTCGGCTCGTGAGTGCCAGGTGCATGATGAACAGGGCACTAGCCATGGGTTGACCAACCTGGTGAGCAGTCCTGAGTTTGACGTGCGTCGCCTGGAATTTGAGGATGGCTACAAATTGGAATGCGCTGGCCCTCATTCGTTTGTGGCCGTCGTGTGCATACAGGGTGAAACGACCCTACAAGCTATGGGTATGCCGTCCACTGAGTTGCGTCAAGGTGAAACGGCGCTGATTCCAGCGGCTGCCGATAGGGTGGAGATGACCGGCTCGGCCACATTGCTGATGGTCACCGTCCCGACAGAGAAATAAATGACAAAGAGTAAGAATATGAGCAAGAAAAAGTGGATTATTGGCGGCATTGTCGCAGTCGTGATTATCCTTGCGGCATGCGCCGCTCCCTACCTCTTTACGGGGGCACCTGCCGAGGGACTCATCAAGATGCCCAAAGGCAGCACAATCGAGTCAATCGCTGACACTATCCAATCCCGAATCGAGGTCAATTACGGCAAACGCGTTAAAACGATGTTGTCGCTCATGGGAGCAAAGGTAGGTAATCACGAGAGGGCTTTCCGTATCACCAAGGGAATGTCGCCTTTCACCGCTGCCCGTTACATCAAAAACGGAGCCCAAAGCGGGGTGCGATTCACCTTCAACAACGTGCGTACCCTTGAAGAATGGACGCAGCGTTGGGGCGAAAGCTTCATGGCAGGACCTGATGCGATGCACAAGGCATTGACGGATAGCACCATCTGTGCCAAGTATGGCAAAACTCCCGAGACCATCGTGTGTCTGCTCATGCCTGACACTTATGAGTTCTATTGGGACATCACTCCCGAGAAGATGCTCGATCGCATGTATGACTATTACAATGATTTTTGGACTGACAAGCGCAAATCCAAGGCTGAGAAACTGGGACTCACCCCCGATGAGGTGGCAACCATCGCCTCGATTGTCGAGGAAGAGACCAGCAAGGCCGATGAGCGCGGCAAGGTAGCACGCCTCTACCTGAACCGATACCAGCAAGGCATGCGCCTGCAGGCCGATCCGACGGTGAAGTTCGCCATCGGTGACTTCTCCATCAAGCGCATCACTGTGCCGATGACCCAGGTCAACTCGCCTTACAACACCTATCGTGTGAACGGCTTGCCTCCTGGTCCCATCCGCTTGCCCGAGAAATCGACCATCGATGCGGTTCTCGACGCTCCGCAGCATGATTACCTGTACATGTGCGCTCGTGCCGACTTCAGCGGTTACCACGACTTCACCCGTGACTACGATTCTCATCTCGAGAATGCCCACCGCTATCAGGACGCCCTCAATGCACGCGGCATCAAGTGATCGTTCCCTCTGTGTACCATCAGCCGTGATTCCCGTCACGGTTAATATTAAAACTTAACAGTCATGGAAGATAAAGATAAAATTGTCGTTCTCAAGAAGTATTCCAGTCCCATCGACGCCAATATCGTCAAGGGAGCCCTCGAGGCCAGTGGAATCCCTGCCGGCGTGATTGTCGACAGCACGGCCAACGCCATCTGGATGGCCCCTGTCAGGGTCGTTGTGTTTGAGCGTGACCTTGAACTGGCCAAGCAGGTGATTAATGATACCGACCTGTCGACCGACGAACCAATCGACGAACCAACCGAAGGTTGATATACTAAAGACGCTTTTTTTTCGTTATAGTATTATTGAAAGAATAATAAAATAGCGACTATGACAACCCGTTTGCGTCAACTGATATTGCTGGCCGCGGCTGCTGTGGCATTGTTTGCCATGGCTGACGATGGCCCAGCAACAACGGCATATAACTTCCTGAGCGTGCCTGTCTCGAGTCATGTCTATGGCTTGGGCGGTCACAACCTTACCATCATCGACGATGACATCAACCTTGTCGAGCAGAATCCTGCCTTGTTGGGCCCTGAGTATGACCACCAGGTGGGACTGAACTACATGCGTTACATCGGTGACACCAATTTCGCAGGTGTGCGCTACGGACAAGGAGTGAGCGAGCATGGTGCAGTGGCAGTCGGCGTTCAGTACTTTGGCTATGGAAACTTGAAGGGTGCGGCGCCCGATGGAACCATGACGGGTGATTTCAGCGCCAGCGACATGGCTTTCAGTCTCACCTACAGTCATGACATCAGTGACCGTTTTCGTGGCGGTATCACGGTGAAATATCTCTACTCCAAGTATGAGGATTACAGCGCCGGAGCCGTTGCTGCCGACTTGGGTATTAACTACTATGACCCCGACCATGAGTTCACCGCATCGCTGGTTGCCAAGAACCTGGGTGGTCAGGTCAAGAAGTTCAACGAGTATAAGGACAACCTGCCTTGGGACATCCAGGTGGGTGTTAGCAAGATGTTGGGCAAGGCTCCCATACGTCTGCATTTGACCGCCTATGAACTCGCACGTTGGGAATCGCCCTATTACAAAATCGAGGACGTCAATAATCCCAACAGCGGGCTCATCAAGGTGGACTCTTTCGGCAAGAATCTGTTGCGTCATCTTGTGTTTGGCGTTGAAGTTTTGCCCACCGATAATATTTATTTGGGCATCGGCTACAACTATCGCACTCGTAGTGACATGGCCACTTATAAGCGCGATTTCATGTCCGGCCTTTCGGTTGGTGCCGGCCTCAAGGTTCGAGCCTTTGGTTTTGGAGCGGCTTTTGCTCGTCCCCACACCGGAGCATCGACTTTTATGGTCAATCTCACCACCAGCATCGGTGAACTCCTCAAGTAAGCTTCAACATCCTCTTTTTACTCTCTCTCGCCCGTCACGTCCCCAAAGACTTGACGCGGTGATTTGTGCCTGACAATGATCTGAATCACAGCAATCTCTTTTTTACCGATGAATTCAAAAAAAGGCCTAAATGGGTGATGAATTCGCGGTTTTCGCGCATTTTTTTTCATGGATTATTGGTAGAAATGGAAATTGTGTTTATATTTGTGGATGAATTAACGCTTTAAAACTATGATATTATGAAAAATGTTCTATTTTTTGCTTTGTTGTTCGCAACAGCACTGGCTGCCGGAGCCCAAGACGTGTTTACTGCTTTTTTGTGGGATAACGATGAGACGACCAACATCCGCAACAGCCCTAGGGGCGAGGTTGTCATGTCCTTGTCGGCGGATGAACCCTACGCTTTTGATCTCATGACACCCCGCAACGGTTGGTGGAGAATTGAGTCGTTTTATAATGTAGGGAACTATGACGAGGACACGTCGCTTGAGGGTTCCAGCACTGGTGAATATTGGATTCATTATTCTGTCGTTGCGGTGAGCTCAAGGAATTATGGCGGTGAGGATATTTATTTGCGTGACGCTCCCAATGAAGATGCCAACATTGTTGCCGTCTTTAACGAGGAAGTAATCTTTAGGCCATTGGACGTAGCGGGTGAATGGGTGAAAGTCAAGTTGGACAACACCGAAATCGTCGGTTGGATTGAGGACGAGTGGCTTTGTGACAATCCGTTAACCAACTGCAATTGACCGTGGCTTCGACGTGACAGTGTGAACCGACAATCGATCAACGCTTGCAACGGGCACGTGCTGTCCTGTTATTCGGATTATACGGGCACAATCTTAAAAAATAAAACTAATGACAGCATTGATAATTATCGATATCATCTTGGTGATATTGGGTATCGTCATCTTGACGGGGAGGGGCGACTTTCTTATTGCGGGCTATAACACTGCAAAAAAGGAAGAAAAGGAAAGAGTCAATGTCCAGCGGCTTCGCTGGGTCATTGCCGGACTTCTTTTCATGATCACGCTGATTTTATCCATACCGTGCCTTATTGGAGCGGAAGATAATGTGATGGCTAACCTTCTCGTACCTATTTTTGCTATTTTTGTCACGATAGTAGCCGTCATTCTTGCAAATACCTGGTGCATGAAAAAATAACAAAACAATAACCATCTCAATTGATTATGAAGAAGACATTTATCATGATTGCTATAGTGGCATTGCAGTTGATCGCGATGCCGGCAGTAACCAGTGCCCAACAAGTGGGATTGCCGAACTATGTGAAGGCCTTAGGATTAAAGGATGGCATCAGGTACACGATTGGCGCGTATACCGACGACTACAATATCTCAGTCAATTATTGTACCTACGAATTAGACCTCGCGGGACATCTCGTCTCTTACAGCGAGGCCGAAACGGTTGAGGCCGCATATACCTGGACCGCATTCTTCGACTCCGAAGGTTTGCCCACCTATGTTGAAACCGTGTTTATTGACTATTGGTCTGATCCTGATGCAAACGGCAATCCGCCGGTCACGACCAGTCAATATGTCGTCAAAAGAGAGCAGAACGGGTCGAAGTTGAAAATCGTCATCGACGAATTCAATGATGGCGTGCAAGCGACTATCACTCGCGATGACAAGGGCCGCATTATCGAAGTTGAAAATCTCAAGCAGGGCGAGGTGCACCGTTATCGTTATCCGGATGGCGGCAATGTGCCCTATGACCTCAATGGCAAGTTGGCATTCCCCCAGGTCGATATGTTTGCCGGTGATCATGTGGATTTCCCGACTGCAATCAGTATTTCGGATAATCCCACCACTTTCACCCACGGTTCATGGCAGTTTGAAGTGTACTTCAAAATAGGGGAGAGCATGTGTAAGCCGAGCACTGTGAGGGAGGGCTGGAAGCAGCGCACCATCACCGTGCCGGGCCAGAATAGTGACATCGTTGCCTTGTTTGAGGCATTTCACAATGCATGGCCCACCCATGAAGGCAACCGCATCATGCATCAGGCCAATCCTGAACAGTATATTGGAGATGAATTCTATGAGGACGGCTCCGTCATTGACCGCAAGAATGGCTATGTGGAGTCGGCATGGTATGAGAACGAGGATGGTGACGACGAGGACAAGGACGAGGATATTGGCATGGTTTCGGCCTGCGTGTGGAAGCGCAATAACGGTCACAAACTCTTTGCGGTGACTTTTGATTGCACAAAGAAGAACTTCATTTGCTTCTATGATTTCGACCCCGCCAAGCGCACGCTGACCCCAGAAGATAGCCCCATCAAAAAAGAGCATCTGACCAACCCTGACCGGGATCCCTCTTGGTACACGCTTCCCCATGAAGGGAAAACGCTGCAAGTGGTCGAAGAGACTCCTGCTGGTGGAGTAGCAACGATCTATTATGATTTCGATGGACAAAACCTGAAGTTTGCCAGACGCGAGTAATGAAAATCTAAGAGTGCTTCCGCCTCTGCAGAAGGATATATGCTAATTAACAGGAAATTAACCAATTCAAAAAATATTGAATTATGAAAAAGACGATCAGTTATTCTATTGTATTGCTTCTTTTCGTATGGATTCTCGGCAGTTGTAGCGACGGCAAGACTGCCACCGAGGGCGCTGATAAGAAGGACAAGGCAATTACCGAGAAAGTCGAAGCGTCAGACTCTGATACTGAAGAAACCTCGGAAGAAACGGTTGAGAGCCATAAAGGCATGTATGAGCCGAGCGAATTGGCCAAAGGCTGGGAACAGCGCACGATCACCGTGCCGGGTCAGAAGAGTGACATCGTTGCATTGTTTGAGGCGTTTTACAATGCATGGCCCACCGAGGCAGGCAACCGCATCATGCATGAGGCCAGTCCTAAACAGTATCCTGAAGGAGAACTCTATGAGGAAGGCTCGATCATCGACCGCAAGAATGGCTATGTTGAGTCGGCATGGTATGAGGGAGAAGATTTGGGTGCGGTTTCGGCCTGCGTGTGGAACCGTAAAAACGGTCACAAACTCTTTGCGGTGACTTTCGATAATACAGAGAAGAACTTCATTTGCTTCTATGATTTCGACCCCGCTAAGCGCACGCTGACACCAGAAAATAGTCCCATCCAAAAAGAGCATTTGAATTACCCTGACCGGGATCCCGCTTGGTACACGCTTCCCCGAGAAGGGAAAACGCTGGAAGTGGTCGAAGAGACTCCTGGTGGTGGAGTAGCTGTGCTCCATTACGACTTCGATGGACAAAACCTGAAGTTTGCAGGACGCAAGTAATGACAATCTAAGAGTGCTTTAGCCCCTGTAGACCGATTGCGGATTGCCAGATTAACTCTTTAACAGACGGTGATAAGGTTCAGAATAATCGACTTCTGAAACTGCTCGCCCTTGTGTTGATTTAATGACGTTTTTTTAGAGGCATGCGATGGTGTGTCGTAATTCGCTAATGGCTTAATTTCTCCGAGCAAATCACGGACCGAATATCATGCCATGCAATTATGACACATCATCAATTTCTTCACGTTAGAAAGAGAGAGCGAGAGATTCCGGAGTGAGGATTAGAAGGGGAGGAAGTTTGTTCTTGGGAATGGGTGCAGAGGAACGGCATGTACGGTCAGCAGGGCACTGTTCCGTCTGGCAACACTATCTTTTTGCCCGCCGCCGGCTACCATTTAGACGAGTCGCTCAGAGGCGAGGGTTCAAACGGCTACTTTTGGTCGCGCGCGCTCAGCCCGCCCGACTGTGCCAGCGCCTGCAACTTGAACTTCGATATGTGGGATTTGTGCTGGCAGGGTTTCCACAACCGCGTCAACGGGTTTCCCATCCGTGCTGTGCGTGTCCCGCAGGACTAGAGTAGTTCCGTCTTTTCAAGACAAAAGCGGTTGAACGATTTTTCCAAAATTATAAAAGTCAGGACGAGTACCAGCGCCTCATGAACAATGAATCACCAAAAAATGAACGCAAGTAAAATAATAATCGCATTTATCCTACGTTAATCAGTAGTATTGAATATGTAAACAAGGGTAATGAAATGAGAAAATTAAAGTTTTTAGGTTTTATCCTAATACTGTTCACATTGTTCTCCTTGG
>JAEEGF011972329.1_pt1 | contig 114386 bp, 90 predicted proteins | sample 9134171 | NCBI WGS metagenome assembly JAEEGF01 (sample SAMN16246542, study PRJNA631951) | gut metagenome | biome: gut microbiome; feature: rumen; material: AP-attached | host: Bos | place: Iran: Karaj | collected 2018-10
TTATAATGACACATCGTAATCCAGAACACAACTTTCCTGTGAGCCTACTACTATAAGAGAAACGGGTACAACTCTGAGACGAGAAAACCTTTATGAATTATTCAGGCTAAATTCGAATGGGATATTATATTGTTTACATATGCCCGTTGTAATAGGAACGTAAATGAGAAATATTACACATTCCTTGCTCAATAATAAAAAAATAATTATCTTTGCACAAAAATACAATAAAGGCTATCAAGATGAAAGTAAATTATAGAAGTGTGACGGACAGAAATCCATTTTGGGACTCGCTGAAGTATTTGTTAATTTTCACCGTGGTCTATGGACACATGATTGAAACATGTGTTGATAATAGCCGTTTCAACCAAACTATGTACAATTTCATCTATCTATTTCACATGCCTCTATTTGTTCTAATTTCTGGATATTTTTCACACCTTAAAGACAATAGAAAGTATTTATTAGGATTGACTCATATTTTCGAGACTTACATAGTTTTCCAATTTGCCAGATGTATCAAACCCGCATTATTAGGGGGGCATTTTTCCTTGTTCCCAGATCTTTTTATTCCAAAAGGGATACTATGGTACTTAGTTTGTTTGATTTTATGGCGTCTTATTATTTATTTCACAAAAGACTCATGGTTAAAACGCAACAAATGGGTTGTTCTCATATTGTTTCTAATACTTGGACTAGGCAGTGGATTTGTGAAGGATATTGATGGAACTATTAGTCGTTTCTTAGCATTAGGTTTTTTCTTCTTCATTGGCTATTATATGAAAGACTCTCATTGGGTAGCATTTTCCCGAAGGATTCCTATTTGGTCAACTTTTCTCATGCTGTTTTGTTTATGGTTCCTCATCTATTCTTTTCTTAGTTTCGATATCAGAAGAGTCATTTATTTTGGTAGTTTCTATAACAATTTTTCAATTTCACCATTGAACTATTTTGGAGCAAGGATTTTCATGTACATTTTTGCGATCGTTGTAGGGACTTTATTAATGAGAATTGTTTATGCAAAGCCTCTCTTTTCAAAATATGGCACCTATACATTAGCGATATTCATGTACCATACATCAATAATCATAACATTAAGGCCTTTATTTGCAAATGGAACAATTTCATCTAATGAAGTTATATTATTGGTTTTATCTTTAATTACGTGTTTCTTTCTGACATGGCTGACGCAACATTTCAAGATTATGACCATCATGCTCAATCCTATCAGTTACTTATTTAACAAATATAAAAGATTCAAAATAAACTAACAGTATAAAAAAAGATTATCTTTGCAAAAAAACGAATGCTATTCAATTCACTAACATATTTACTATTCTTCCCTATAATATGCATATTATACTGGAGCATCCTGCCCAAGTATCGGAACACCATATTATTAATAGCAAGCTATTATTTTTACATGAGCTGGGAGCCGGCATACGCCATTCTGATTATTATCACATCACTTTCAACATGGGGATGTGCTTTGCTGATTGATAAGAATGAAAAGCAAAAGAAATTGGTCATCGCTTTGTGTATTGTCATTAATCTTTTAATTCTATTTACTTTCAAATATTTCAATTTTGCAATCAACACCATCACGTCGGTGTTTTTATTGACAGGTTTTAAACTATCTATTCCTCATTCTGACTTTCTGCTACCCGTAGGAATATCATTTTACACATTTCAATGTATTGGTTATATTATTGATGTCTATCGCAAAGATATTAAACCAGAAAATAATCTGGTAACCTATGCCCTATTTGTGTCATTTTTCCCCCAGCTTGTTGCAGGCCCTATCGAAAGGGCAAAAAACTTATTACCACAATTTCATACCCAGCACTTTTTTGATGGAGATTCCTTCATCGATGGATTAAAAATGATGATCTGGGGCTTTTTTATGAAACTATGTATTGCCGGTAATGTTGCACCATATGTTGATGCTGTTTATAACAATGTCTCTAATCATAACGGAACCAGTTTCCTTTTAGCAACCTTCTTCTTCACATTCCAAATATTCTGTGATTTTGGAGGATATTCACTTATAGCTATTGGCACTGCAAAATGTTTGGGATTTAAACTGATGCAGAACTTTAATCATCCCTATCTGTCGCTATCTGTAAAAGAATTCTGGCGACGCTGGCACATTTCATTATCCTCTTGGTTCTCTGATTATGTATATATTCCATTAGGAGGAAGCAGATGCAATCGGACAAAACACTATCGTAACCTCATGATTACGATGTTGACCAGTGGCCTTTGGCATGGAGCCAATTGGACATTTGTCTGCTGGGGTGGTCTCCACGGACTATATCTCATTTGTAATTCCTATTATTCAGAACTTACGAAGAAAAAGCCCATCACACCAAAAATAATTAGAATCATTTTTACGTCTTCCTTCATTTCACTTGCATGGATATTCTTTCGTGCGAACTCTATCAATGACGCATTAGCCATTATTTACAATATTATCATAGACCATGGTCCACTATTCAAAGGAGACGGTATTCCTTCACTGGTTTTACCCTTATTAATGATTGGCATCTTGCTTCTCAAAGAAATAAAAGATGAGTATCGATTAAAACTATCCCTCATGCATAATCCAAATCCATGGATTAGTATACTCTCAAGTGCTGTAATCATAATAATCATTCTTTTATGCGCAGAATTCAAAAGTGGACAATTCATTTATTTCCAATTCTGACATCATGAAAAAAGTAGTTATTTATATAACAGGCATTATTATATGCCTGATTGTTGCAGACATCACACTTGGAATAAGTTGCAAATATTACATTAAAAATTTCGAGCTGAAAGGTAGATACCAACCACTTGACAAACTTATCAAAAAAGTTGATACTGATATTATACTAATTGGAAATAGTGTCATATTAACGTCTTTGAATCCTGAGATTATTGAAGACAGCCTGTCTATGACTTGCTACAATGGTGGCATAATAGGACAAGGTGTTTTCTTCTTTGAAACAATCATTGATTGCATTTTGCAAAGGCATACTCCCAAAACTTTTGTTGTTGGATTAAGGCCAGAAGAGGTCGGCAAAAATATTGGAGATGGTATCTATGATATATTAAAACCGTATTATGATATGGGATACACAAGTATAGATGAACATTTTAACAAGACTAGCGGTTTCGATCGTTTACTTCTTCATTCCAATCTTTTACGATATAACACAATCTGGGTCCGCGTTTTACTATATATGCTATTTGACAACACCACTTATCCAGAAAACGGTTTCATTCCTAAAGAAAATCCAGCCATCATTCCACAACTACATCAAATAGAAGGATATGATGAGCCTGTTATGGCCAAACTTGATTGTATAGAACGGATTATCAAGAAATGCAAAGCAAAGAATGTTGACGTTGTCATTTGTTTTCCACCAACTCTTTCGTCTTTTAAGCAAGAGGTTATTCCATGTGTCAACGCTGTAAAAGACTTATGTAATCGTTACAATACTCCTTGCCTGATAGACAATAACAACAATTATTATCAAAGCCATCCTGAATTCTTTTATGACACAGGACATGTCAATATGATTGGTGCAGAAAACTATTCAAAAAATCTTTCTAATCATCTTCGTCACATCTATGGAAAGAAAAAGACTATTATTTATTGATATTGCAAAAGGGATAGGAATTATATTAGTAGTGTGTAGCCATACTCAAGCTCATGACCTCATGATATGGTCAGTTGGTTTCTATGTGCCAATTTTCTATTTCTGCTCTGGATATATGACCACATCTTCTTTGAATTGCTCAATAGTTCAAAACATCAAGAAACGTGCAAGGAAATTACTAATTCCATACATCCAATTTAATATACTTCTATTATTATATTATCGACGTTGGTCAATAACTGGACTATTTGGAATCTTATATTCTCGTTACAGCATTTTCCCTTTGGAGTCTGAAAATAATTATAATCTCTTCATCTGGGGAAATTACCCTATGTGGTTTATAACATCCCTCCTTGTCTCCTACCTTCTTTATTATATTCTTCTCCTCAATAAAAACAAAAGTTTAATTATTTTCATTTATTTATGCTTAACCTACATATTATCTCAACTCCCCATACTATTACCATGGAGTATTGATACAGCATTTCTATCTTCGTTAATTATGTTTGCTGGGTATTATGCAAATACACACAACATCATATCATGGGGAAAATATGAAACACTTATTTGCATATTAATCTACTCATTACTCTTTTATGTTGCCGGAGATATTAATTTTTCAGTAAGACAATATGGAACTTCTTTTATCATTTACTATATAATGGCTATTTCAGGATGTATATTTGTATTATGGAGCTCTAAAAAAATAGAACGAACCAAGATTGGCCAAATCTTAGCCATCATTGGCAAACATTCGCTTACTATTTTCTGTATAGAAACACTTTTTATTCGGGAAGCATCGATGGCATATTGTAAATTCACAAATGCAAATGAAGTCGGCATTCTTGGTGGTATTTGTGGGATCATAATAACTTTGTCGGGCGGAACAATCCTATCTGTTCTATTACATAAAAACAATTTTCTAAGAAAAGTAATATTGGGATAAAAGATTATTGCTGTAGCGCACTGACGATACCGCGCGGAGCGCTTCGCGAGTACCGCTCATAGCGCTCTCAGAGTACTAGTACTCTGAGAGCGTTTTTCACGCTGTCGAAAGACACCCCATCAGTGCACTAATTATCGGATTTGACATTCATATGCTTGAGATACGCAACAATATGAGATGAAATACATGAATCAAGTTTTAAATAACCATCTTGATTTAAATGCATCCTATCCGATGTGTACAACTCTTTTTGACCTTTATAGCCTTGGGGATTCCAGTCGTTACGTCTGATAGTGATTACATCATTTTGCCACTGCTGCTCAATTATCAAGTCATTATATGAGTTTGAATATGAATCAATACAATTGATGGAAGACTGTGTCCAAAGTATAGATCGAATGCTTCTAATCAAAGGGACAAAAGACATTTTCCAGAATGCATGATATATATCATAATATGGTATTTCCAAAATCACAGGAGTTATATTATTTTCAAGTAGCAAACAAATCAATATTCGCATATTTTCTTTATAATTATCACTACCATATTTTATATTAGAATCATTAATGCCTGCTGACACAAAACAGAAATCCGGCCCCCACTCTATAACCGATCTCATTTCTTTATTCTTAAAAATACCATTATAGATTTCTTTACTAGTAAGTCCTCCGACTCCGGCGTTCCTAATTAGAACTGGTTTTCTTATCTCATCATATATAATAGAATCTATAATACATTTCATTTCTTTATGGTTATGTGCCCAACTATCACCAAGATAAGCCACCCTTATCGTATCGTCGCTATGATGCAATACACTCAGACCAGTTTGCATTTCAGCAGGCTTGTAACAAGGATTATGAGAATAATAACATACAAAAGCAACAACTGAAAACAACAAAACGAATATTACAACAATATACTTCCTCATATTATTAAATATACACTAATGGATATTTTAATCTCATTTTTTTTTGCAAATTTAGTAATTAAATTCTGAAAAAACAGTATTTTTGCAAAAAAATACTTCAATTGCATGGATTATACTAATTACCAACTGCGTACTTCCAATGCCATCACATGGTTGAGGTTCCCACTGATATTCCTCATTATTCTCTTACACTGTTATTCTGTGCAGAGGTTTGAGGGTAACCATGAGACCTACTTTAAGGTTCTGTATCCATTCTCACTATGGCTTGGTGAAACAGGAGTTCCCGGGTTCTTCCTCATTTCCGGTTACTTGTTTTTCTTAAGCAAGAAAAACTATTCTCAAAAGTTACTAACAAGAGTCCATTCATTACTAATTCCCTATCTGTTATGGAATCTCATACTGCTGACAATATATCTCATAATCTGGGGTATTGGATATCCACAAGACATTATTGGCAGAAGCATTACTGACTATACATTCATTGACTACCTTAGACTATTCTGGGACAGAGGATCGTATAACAATGGTGACTTTGCACCTCTGCTTTGTCCGCTCTGGTATGTCCGAAACCTAATAATAATGTCCATACTCTCTCCCATTTTATATTATATAATAAGGTACATGAGAGAAGCATTTCTATTGGTCATTACCTTTTGGTGGATAACATCCTATAATAATGCCTTTATCCCCCAAACGATCCTGTTCTTCAGTCTTGGTGCCTATTTCTCCATTTTCGACATTAATCCCCTTCAGACGGTTATAAAACAAAAACTGTTGTTTCTCCTTCTCTTTCTCATCTTTGCAATCTGTGACATTGTCAGCCATACGATATATTATACATCAGTTAATCTGCAAATCCACAGACTTTCACTCATCTTCAACATCCCAGCACTATTTATTCTTGCGGATTGGTGTACACTGCGTGGATATAACAATAAGTTGCTTCCAAATGCAGCATTCATAGTATTCTGTGTACACTACCCGATTGTGATTGCACTTAGAAAGATATGCATTGCTCAATTTACTGATGCAGCAGATTCCATCCATATTCTTCTATACTTCATATGCGTAATTATCTCAATCCTTTTAAGCATTGGCATTTATCTTCTTATGGACAAGTATCTTCCTAACATCAAGAGAATCCTATCAGGCAACAGATGAAAAAGATTAAATATACCTTTTTGCTAATTATAAGCATTGTTTGTATGCTTATGGCTTATGGCGCATACCGTTACTATGCCCCACCTTGTCTGAGGGAGCCATACCAGATGAAGAAGTCTGACGACACCCTCCGTATCGCATATATCGGTGACAGTTGGGCAAACTTTCACAACGAACATGATTGCACTATTCCACAGCTATTAGAAGGTCTCCTTCATCAGCCTATAAAGGTGCATTCATACGGTATCTGTGGGTTAACCAGTAAGGAGATATATGAAAACATGTTTGACAACGCTGATTTCAAGAATTTCCTACAAAAGCGTAGTTACGAGTATTGTTTTATATCTGCCGGCATCAATGACACTTATAAGAAAATGAGTATTTCATACTATCGTCATAGTATGAAAGGAATCATCCAATTCTTATTGGCCAATGATATCCATCCTATCATTCTTGAAATCCCAGACTACGATATCCAAAAAGCATATAATTGGCAGAAATCTCTAAGAAAAATATTACGTGACGTTACAATGTTTATTAATAACGTCCCTGTAGATTGCAAACAGATGTATAGAGATGCCCTACAGGAACTGGTCAACCAAAAAGGTTATCACAATAAGATAAGTATTATCAAATACAAATCATGGAACAACAACTATCAAGATGATCTGCAACATCTATATTTAAAGGATGGAATGCATCTCAATTCTGTTGGCTACGCCAAACTTGATAGTGCGATTGTTGATGTAATCACGAAGCAACTAATTAATAATAACAATGAAAACAAAGACTATTGAATTCCAACGTCTATCCGTAGCAATATCATGGTTACGTTTTCCTCTGATACTGTGCGTCGTTTTGCTCCATTGTTATTGCACAGTCCCTCTACCACACCGAGAAAATCATCAACTATATTTTAATATAGTATATCCTTTCGGTTTGTGGTTAGGCGAATCTGGCGTACCAGCATTCTTCTTTATATCTGGTTTTCTCTTCTATATCAGCCAGAAATCATATATAGAACGAATCAAGTCACGAGTACACACACTGTTGTATCCCTATCTATTATGGAACTCTATTTTTCTGGCCATCTATTTAGTATTATTTTGGATAGGACATCCTTTGGATATCTTAGGTAAGAATATAAGTGATTATGGCATCATTGACTATATAAGAGCATATATAGACCGAGGTGAATATAATGAAGGTAATAATGGTCCTATACTATGCACATATTGGTATGTTAGAAATCTGTTCCTACTCTGTTTAGTATCTCCTCTTTGGTATTATCTTAATAAGCATCTTACATTTCTTTTCCCTCTATTATTAGTTGTTTGGTGGATGTCTCTCCATCATAATGCCTTACTGGCAGAGAGTATACTATTCTTTAATCTTGGTGCATATTTTGCGATCCATGACATCAACCCGCTGGAACATATCGCAAAAGAACGAACATTATTTCTCTCATTCTGGGCATTGTTGTCGTTTGCTGACCTATTCACCCATAGTGTAATCTCTTTTTTTGGAGCATTTTACGTACATAGATTATCTTTAATCTTCAATATATTTGCATTTCTAGTATTGGCAGATATTATTGTTAAAGGAGATAAAACAAAAATCAACACATTTTTAACAGGTTCCGTATTCTGGGTATTCGCCACTCACGATCATTTTGCCATTGCCCTGCGTAGGCTTTGTATGCACTATTTTGGTAAAGTATCTGATGTAACTCATTTTATTCTTTATTGGATGACTTTTATCGTTGTTGTGTCTCTTTGCCTTTTAAGTTATGCAATCATGAATCGTCTGTTCCCCAAATTTGTTAAGTTTGCAACAGGAAATAGACAACAGAAATAACATCATGACAAAATATATCCAACTTTTACGCCCCTTACAATGGATCAAAAACACGTTTGTTTTTGCACCTATCTTCTTCAGCAACAATCTGCTGAAGGCCGAATACCTATGGCCGACACTGATTGTCTTCATCGCGTTTTGTCTGATTTCAAGTTCCATCTATTGCTTTAATGACCTGAAGGATATTGAGGCAGACCGTCAGCATCCGAAAAAGTGTAAGCGTCCGATTGCTTCTGGAGCAGTCTCTGTGACTGCAGGTTATTTGATGATGGTCCTTTGTATGATTGCGGCGTTGGCACTACTTCCGCTGACCAAGAGTCCGAACACACCTTATTTATATATAATAATGGTAAGCTATTGGCTGATGAACATAGCCTATTGTCTGAAATTGAAACAGACAGCCATTCTTGACGTATCCATTATTGCTGTCGGCTTCGTCATGCGTGTACTCATCGGAGGTATGACAACAGACATTTGGGTTTCCCATTGGCTTGTCATGATGACGTTCCTTGTTACTCTGTTTCTGGCATTGACAAAACGCAACGACGACTATCGCATCTATGAACAGACAGGTACAAAGCCACGCGTCTCCATTACAGGCTATAACAAGATCTTCATCAATGAAGCAACAGCTATCGTAGCATCCATCACGATGGTGTGCTATATCATGTACACCATGTCTCCTGAGGTCATTGATCGGATGGGCACCCGTTATGTCTACTTGACATCAGGTTGGGTGTTAGCAGGATTACTTCGTTATCTGCAGAACATGATTGTCTTCAATCACAGTGGCAGTCCCACGAAATCATTTGTCAAGGATCATTTTATCCAGTTCTGCATTGCTGGCTGGATTATTTCATTTTTCATCATAATATACCTGTTGTAATATGCCAAGGAAGAAATATGGTATGCCTTTTGAGGCTCACCCTACACCACAGAAGAATGCGAATGGCGAGTCACTACTCTACGTGATACCGCAGAGCGGATTGAAGAGGACGCTCGATGAGTTAGAAACCTATTATGGCGATAAGTATTCAATTCGCAAGGGAGAAATGACACGTATGTTTGAAGCCTTTATGGAAGCTGCCCCCAAATGGATGGCGGAAGGCTATCGCATAGAAACACCTATCGGCACATTTACTGCCAAGTTAGAACTGAAACGTGACATTACAAACCCTGATAACATCAAACATGATGATGTGGTATTAAAAGGGATTGACTACAGACCAACAAAACAGTTTGAAAAGGAGTTGGATACAGAGATTGGCAGTGACGGTTTCCGCTACATCCGTAAACCGTTGTCCAGTCGCGTTATGAACAACATCCAGCATTTAGAAGAGGCATTACAGAAAAGTATTAAAGCTAATAACGGCTACACAACAGTTGCAAGCTTTGCATACTACAGCCACCTGACAGAACACTCTGCCCGTAAGCAGCTGAATCTTTGGTGCACTGGCGAGAACCCGAAATTGCAAATGTCTCGTGTCAGCCATGCCCACATCTACACTGAGATATAAAAATCTCAGATAGAGAATATCAACTTATAAGTATTCCCGTGCCTTAAGGCAAATGGCCATTTGCCTTAAGGCAAGCAATGATGTGCCTTTAGGCACGCTATAGTGTGCCTAAAGGCAATACCCCGATGAACCTAATTAAAATTCCCGAGTATATTAGCTTGTAATCCCTTCTTATTTAGCTGAGGTTCCCTTGGCCATCATCTTTGTATAGATTAGATAGACAATGATCATCAGGAATACCTTTAACAACGGAACCAAAAGGTAATGGAGGGATAAGGCTAAGACAGAAGTGCCGAAAAGAGCAAAAAAAGCCGTATCTATAAAATAGAAAAAGAATACATAGTGAGCCAGATAGATGAAATAGGCTGAATTGCAGACAACCAACGGAAGCCTTTTATTGGTGGCAGAGAGGATTCTTGATGCAAGACAGAACACGGCGATGGCTCCAGTAAGGCGGAAGCAGAGCATCAAGGAGGAAAAGACTGGTGTGCTGTAAGCTATCATCATAGCCACACCTAATATGATGGAGAGCCCATAGGCTGGCCATTCGAATCGCTTGAAGTTTTCAATCAAATTCTTTTTTCGGATACTCAAATAAGCTCCAAGGGTAAAGAAAAAGACAGCATAAGCCGAGAGACCTGGAATGAAGGCACAGACGCCTAAGAGATATAGCACAGTTAGCACAGCCATCAGCCAATAACCCAACCTTCTTACTAATATATATATAATAGGTGTAAGCAGTGAGACCACCATCAGGTCTCTCAGGAACCACAATGGCATGTTGGCAGGCGCCGTCATCATTTGTTCATGCCCAAACCAGTCAATCTGCTTTCCTGCAGAATCCCAATACGCCCAAAACATACTCATACTGAACGTTTTCAGTTTGACAGCCATCAGTAGATTCCAGATCAGATAAGGTAACAGCAACGTCTTGATTCTCCGCAATAACTTCTTTTTGTAGGTGACGACATCCCACTTGTCGACATTGGCAAAGAATAAATAGCCAGACATGATGAAGAATATCGGCACTGCCACCTTCACCAGCGTCTGACTCACCAACAGTTTCAAGAACTCATAGGTATTCCATTCCGATGCCAACAACGAAAACCCCTCCTCCACCTTACCATAACTATGTGCAAAGGTGACTAATACGATCATCGGGAACCTCAGTTGCCGAATGACTTCATACTGGGATATTGAATTTCCATTGTTCATGTGTGCAAAGTTACAAAATAATTCCCAAAATTTTGATTATTCGGAGAATATTCGTATTTTTGCAGAAAAATAAGGATTACAAAGTATGCAAGCAATCATTCTGGCAGCAGGTATGGGACGCCGGTTGGGCGAATACACAAAGGATAACACAAAGTGTATGTTGCCTGTTAATGGCGTCCGCCTGATAGATCGTTTGTTGTCACAATTATCCAAACTGAAACTCAAAAGGGTTGTCATCGTTGTGGGTTATCAGGGACAGAACTTGATAGACTATATTGGTAACAGATATGATAATCAACTGAAGATTGAGTTTGTCGAGAATCCCATCTATGACAAAACCAATAATATTTATTCATTGGCGCTAGCCAAAGACAAACTGCAAGAAGATGACACCCTGCTCATCGAGAGCGACCTAATATTTGATGACGGGATGTTCTCTCTGCTGACAGAGAACCCCTACCCCAATCTTGCCCTTGTCGCCAAGTACGAAACCTGGATGGACGGAACGATGGTGCGTCTTGACGACGACAACAACATTGTGAACTTTGTGCCAAAGGCCGCCTTCGACTACAACGAGACGGACAGTTATTACAAGACCGTCAATATTTACAAGTTCAGTCGCGAGTTCTCACAAACCAAATATGTACCTTTCCTTGAAGCCTATTCGAAGGCTGTCGGAAATAATGAATATTATGAGAATGTACTGCGTATCATCTCTTTTCTGAATAGTCATGACCTGAAGGCCCTTCCCGTCACCAACGAGAAATGGTATGAGATTGACGATAAACAAGATCTCGATATCGCCGAGGCCCTCTTTGCTGACGAAAAAGACCTGTTAAGGAAATACTACGGACGATTCGGGGGATTCTGGCGCTTCCCTCAGATGCTCGACTTTTGCTACTTGGTAAACCCTTACTTCCCGACACCACGTGTGGTAGATGAAATGCGGGCAAATTTCCAAACTCTTCTGACGCAATACCCTTCGGGCATGAAGGTGAACACCATCATCGCCAGCAAGTGCTTCGGTGTGAGCGAGGACTATATCATCCCAGGCAATGGCGCAGCAGAACTGATTAAGGCTTTGATGGAAGACATGACGGGCAAGGTTGGAACTATCCGTCCAACCTTTGAGGAATATCCTAACCGTCTGCCGAAGGAGAGTCTGGTGACATTTGTTCCGAAGGACAACACCTATCGTTACAGTGCCGATGAGTTAATGGATTTCTTTGGAGCAAACCCCGTTGACACTTTATTAATTATTAATCCAGACAATCCATCAGGCAACTTCATCCCAAAGATTGATCTGCTCAGACTATGCGAGTGGAGCAAGAAGAAAGGTATCCGTCTGATGATTGACGAAAGCTTTGTGGACTTCAGCGAGGACTGGGAGAATAATTCATTGCTACATGATAAACTATTAGAGCAATATCCGCAGCTCATTGTCATAAAGAGCATCTCGAAGTCGTTTGGTGTACCAGGCATCAGATTAGGCATCCTCGCCTCGGCAGACAAAGAAATAATATCGCGATTAAAAAAGCAGGTATCTATCTGGAACCTAAATGCTTTCGCAGAATTCTTCATGCAAATCTACAACAAGTACGAAAAGGACTACAAGACGGCATGTGGGAAGTTCCTGAAAGAACGGGCCGACTTTGAGCAGCAGTTAAGGGGTATCAGTTTCCTGCGTGTCATGCCCTCACAGGCCAACTATTTCCTCTGCGAGATTCTGCCTCCAAGGACTGCTAACGAGGTGGTACTATATATGCTGAAGCATCATAATATCCTGACGCGAGACTGTAGTAACAAGCCTGGTTTCGACGGCAAACAATATATGCGTATCGCAGTGAGGAATCACGAAGACAATTTGAGGCTTATTGAAGGATTAAAAGGATTAGCACAATCGGGCCATGACAATAGATAAAATAGCTATTATCCAGCAGGATAGGATTAAAGCATTAGGCATCTCACCCAATGAATGCATCAAATGGGTAGAAGAAGGATTCCGCATGAAAGATGATGTACAAATGCCAGCAAAACTAAGCGTTCACCCACAAGGTGAAGATTTTATAACCACTATGCCCTGTCTGCTACCTGAACAAGAAGGAGAGAAACGATTCGGCATTAAAGTGGTCAATAGGATAGAAGGTCAAAATCCAGCTTTATCCAGCATGATCTATCTATATGATGCCAATACTGGACATCTTCTTGCCATCATGGATGGGGACTGGATCACAGCGATGAGAACTGGTGCTGTAGCGACATTAGCTACCAGACTATTCCAGAAAGAAGGCACTAACACCTATTCAATGATTGGGCTTGGTAATATCGCAAGGGCAACGGCTTTATGTCTGATAGCACACAACAAAAATAGGAATATCAAAATCCGCCTGATGCGATACAAAGACCAGGCAGAAAGATTTGCCGATCGTTTTAAGGATGCGAGAAATGTTACTTTTGAGATTATCGACACAAAAGAGGAATTCCTTTCTGAAGCTGACGTTGTGATTTCATGTGTTACAGTCGCAACAGACCTTTTATTCCCCAATGAGGCTCTGTTTAAGAAGGGCATTACCGTCATCCCTGTTCATGTACGAGGATTTCAGAACTGTGATTTATTCTTTGACAAGGTATTTGGAGACGATACTGGTCAGATAAGGAATTGGAAATATTTCTCTAAGTTCCGTCAGTACGATGAGCTGCATCATGTGCTATTAGGCCGGAATCCCGGTCGAGAAAATCAAGATGAACGCATTCTCTGTTACAATTACGGATTAGCTCTTCACGATATCGTATATGCCAGCAGAATATACGATATGATTAGCGAGAAAGGATGCGACACATTTAATTATTGCAGACAAGACATGAAAATCTGGATATAAATATTGAAGAGATGAAACTTTTTAAAATACATATCAATGCGGAGTTCCTATTAATGTTCATGATGTCAATGATGAACATGATATTCTTACACCAATATTTCCTGCACACTATCGATTTGGAAGTAGGATGCTTCGTATCATCTTTCTTTGACAATCTCCTGGCATGTCTGATTGATGTCACATTTATATTGTTGGTTTCATGGCTCATCACACTACGAAGACTTAGAGCCAGTCTGGTCATTACATTTGTCATAACCCTTTTATGGTCATTCTGCAATGTTTTCTATGCCCGTTTTTTCCATCAGTATCTATCATGGTCGTCTATCGGATTGGCAGGGAACCTGTCAGACCCCATCGTCCTCGACAGCATGACCGCGGGTTTTAGACTTATTGACATTTACTATCCATTGGTAATTATTACCTTCTGCTGGATCTGTTTCCGCAGCAAGCATCACGATGTAAAAAGCAAGAGCCTTCGGACATTATTCTATATTTGGTTATGTGGTCTTCTCATAAGTCTGACGGTTCACTGCATATATGCTTTTCATCCCCATATTGGTGTTGTCTATGAACTCGAAAAAACCGTCTTCACACCGGCAAAGATGGACTCCATGTGGCCCAACTGGACTGTGTACCATAAAGGATTTTTCAGGAAGTTATTCGTTGACCAATTGAAGCGCAAAAGTAAAATAGAATTAACCAAAGAACAAGAAGCTGCCATAGAAAAAGAGTATTCCGACCATAGCCAGAGAATTACAGGACGGACTGCACCGAATAACATTCAGAACGTCATTTTTATTCTTGTAGAGTCTTATTTATCCGTCACATCAGACTTGGTCGTTGACGGTCAAGAAATTACGCCCAATCTAAACAAACTCAAACGAGACAGCAATGTATATTATAATGGGCACATGATTCCCAATGTATCCATTGGTGAGTCATCCGACGGACAGTTGATCTATATGGCAGGCCTACTGCCGCTGCACTCTGAGATCACAGTCAGCAAAGCCAAGAAGAACTGCATCATCGGCCTACCAGAACAAATCAAAAAAGCATATCCAGACCTCCAATCATTGACCATTATTCCAACAAACCCGTCCTTATGGGATCAGCAGGCGATGTCGGATTCTTATGGTTTTGACAAACTATACTCCATGCTGGATTACCAGGCAGAAATGAAAGACAATGAAAACGGAGCCTTTTTGACAGACGAAATGATATTCAGATATGCGTCGAAGAAAGACGAATCGAACAAACCGCCGTTCTTCTCGCTGATACTAACCATGTCCATGCATCAGCCATTTAACAGTTTCATTGAACATGGATTCCATCTGACGGATAAAAGTCTTCCTCAAGAATACAAGAACTATTTGACCAATTGTCACTACACAGACATTCAGATAGGGAAATATCTGAATGATTTAAAAGACAAAGGTCAATATGACAATAGTTTGATTGTCATTGTCTCTGACCATGATGCCCATCCTGATTATTTGGGAATGGATGATAAAATCAGTCGGGAGATACCCATCTATATCGTTAATGGAGGTATAGACAACTCTAATGCATGGTCGGGAGAATGCAACCAATTGGATGTGTACACCACCATCCTCGATATCATGGGTATTCAGAGCCAATGGCGAGGAATTGGACACACCTTGCTAAATAAAAACTATCATAGCTCTGTTACAGGCGACATTCAAGAGATGTCTGACTGGATTATCTACAGTGACTATTTCAGCAACAGAGACATTCAATAAAATGATGAGAAAAACATTCTTCATTCTATTAATGCTTGCTGTCATAGCTTTCATTCTTTGGTGTCGGGCACCTATTATCGGTAACGAATGGAGTAAGCAAACGATCTACGTTGGGTTATTGGATGTATGGCATGGAGCCTCAGAAGACGAGAAGGCTCATGCCATGTGGATTGATGACGATAGCACTGAAGGCGTTTTCGAGGTGAAGTCAATCGCAGATAAAGTTGGGATAAAGCCCGTCTTTGCAGTTATAGCTGATAAGATGGAACCTGCCGTCGCAGACTCCATAGCATCATGGCAACGGCAGGGAGCTGGAGTCGTACTGCACGGACTGCGTCATGAAAGATGGAAAGACTGGAACGAATCACAGATTGAGAATGACATCCGTCAAAGTATCCAAAGACTTGATGAGCAAGGATATGATACCACTAAGATTCTAAAAATAGTTATTCCACCTCACGGTTGTAACACAAGAGCCATCCGAAAAGTCATTGCACAACAAGGTTGCCAGATGATATCAGGAGCCTGTCTCGTCAATCCGGATAGGCATGTTTTTCAATTGGGGCGTATCAGTATCGGAACGGGTACAGACCTTATTGCCATGCGAACACTGCTACAAAAAGCATACGACAAGAAAGCATTCGTCATTTTCGGAACACATTCATCCATTCCTGAGAGTTTCTCAGCAGATAAAACACAGAAGATCTTAGAAATGGCCAAGGAAATTGGGTTTTCTTTTGATTTTCAAAGATGAAGAGACCATCTGTCTGTCTTTGCGATCAGTTTATCCATCCCAAGCATGGCAAACAATCTCTTTCTGATGGAATCAACGAATGCACAAGAAAGGAATATAAGTACACACAAGCCTATTACTACAAAAGGATATATCCATTGGTCGCAGAAGGATGTAATTGGAACATGACTCCATAGCCAGCCACGCACCATCAATTGATCATGAATCAAATAGACACCAAATGAATAAGGTGCTAGTTTTACCAATACATTCCACAAACCAGATTCAGACATCCGCATTTGTCTAATCATGATAAAGACAAGCACAGAGAGAATGAATGGAAGACCATTGTAATTAAACCAGAACAGAGAGACGGAATCATCATGATGTCCAAAGAAAACTTCGCAACCCATCGTCAACAACGTGACAAACAAAATTGCTGTCAACAACCACGACATTGAAACCTTTTTTAGATAATGCTTGATAAATCCTGCCACCAGAAACAAGTAGGCAAAAGACCACACTGAATTGCCATGAGCCACATGGAAGCGCTTACCCAAAGGAAAATCGGGAATAATGGCCAAACACATAAAAGCGCCTCCTATTAAGAACCAGAGATACTGCTTATAAGTCAGTTTTTTGACCAACAAAGCTAAGAACGGTGAAAGAATCAATAAACCAATATATTGTGTCACAAACCAATAGGCATCTGTGCTAATTGGGAAGAAACTTTTTCCCACTGCAACTATACTGAAAGGTATTAACTGCAAGGACATTAAAAATATGGCAATGACAACGGAATAGAAACAAGCATACGTCCAAGTCCGAATTATCCTACTCGCTTTAAAACTCAGATCCACAAGGAAATAACCAGAAACCATTACATAAAGATTAACTGCTATACTGCTAAAGACCAGCAAAAAGTCTGAGAACAGAATATTAGACAACGACACAGGGTTATGAACACTAAAACCATATCCATCACCGATGCCATGAGTCAGACAATGATAAACAACTATGAAAAACATAGCAACAGTTCGCATCACCTCAAAATTCGGTTCTCTTTTCATAACTAATGAAATTTCCATGCAAAAGTAGAAAAAAAAAGTAAGAACACAAAGTATTACAACATTTTTTCATATCTCATTTGGTTATTCTCTCACTTATTCGTACCTTTGCATCCATGAAAGTGATGAAATGGCTCATATTTCTTTTGTTAATAGTGCTCACTGCATGCCATAAAATGGATGAGCACAAGACTGTCATCTGCATTCCTGTCTATGGACAGAGTCTGGCATTAGGAGAGGACGCCCAAAGAATCACAGATTTCGACTCATTAGCCAATTATGCGGGAGGACGTATAGTTACGGAGAATATGGATCATCGCTTCGGCTATTTTGATTTGAACACTACGAAGCAATTTGCGAAAAAAATGGTACGTTATCAAAAGCGTTCTTTTGAGCTCTCTGTGTATTCTATGGCAGAATGGTTGGCAGACCATACAGGTGAAGATACCATCATCTGTATTTTTCCTGGCGGACAAGACGGCACTATTATTGCCAACTTAGGAAAAGGTAGTGCGCCTTACCTGAAATTCATCAGAGACATCGAAACGGCTTACAAATCTGCCCAAAGTAAAGGATGGGATTTCGTAGTACCTGCCATCTGTTGGATGCAAGGTGAGACAGACGTGACAAGTTATCCAGGAACCAACTACCGCCAATTACTTTTGCAATTTACAAAAGACATTGATAACGACGTCAAAAAGATAACTGGTCAAAAAAAAGACATTGAGTTCATCTGCTATCAGGCTAATCCTGTCACAAGAGCAAAAGATTTCAACCCACTGGCTTATATATGTCCTGAGACAGAGGTATCCCAGACACAATTGGAACTGGTTCGTGATCATCCACAATTCCACGCAAGCGGCCCAACCTATCCATATGACTTTGTGAATGAAATCATTCACATCGATGGCATCAGCCAAAAAAAACATGGTATACTAATTGCGCTTGCCGCCTTAAACATACTCAAACACCAGAAACATGAGCGTGGCCTTCTCCCTCTAAAAGTTCAATGCCATAATAATGAGGTTGTTATTGATTTCAGTATTCCATGTCCTCCTCTAACTTTTGACACTATTCAAGTAGCAAATACTGGTAATTACGGTTTTAGTGTTATCACACCAGATAACCGTAATATCATTGAACATGTATTCTTAGAAGATGACCGCATACATCTGGTATGCCATGAATCTCCTGTGGGATGCCGCGTTCGCTATGCCATCAATGGAGAAAAGATGAAAAGTGGTCGCCTACATGGTCCACGTGGGAACCTACGTGACTCTCAAGGCGATTCCATCACTATAATCATTCAAGGGAAGACCTATCCTATTCATAATTGGTGCTATCAATTTGACACCATTTGTTCAGATTAATCTGCTCATTTGTATATGAAAACGTCTGAAAAGTATTTCTTTCACCTTACATCATTAGAGTGTTCGGCTTTAAGGACTATTGCTATTATTATTATTGTACTACATAATTTCGCCCACAAAATACCATTTGCTGCCCTCGAAAATGAATTTTCATATCATTTGGAACATGACATATATTTTTCAAACAACATTTTTACCTCAAATTTCTTAATTAATCTTTTTTCATATTGGGGGCATCTCGGCGTTTCTATTTTCGTTTTCATTAGTGGATATGGTTTGTCGATTAAATATAGTGAAAAGATAAAAATAAAGAAGAAAGATTTTATTATTTCACATTACAAAAAATTGTTTTATCCTATTCTGTTAGGGACCATAACGTATATTATTATAATGTACTGTTTTCATAAAGAAGTTTCATTTTCAATACCACGTTTTATATTACAATGTTCCATGCTTCTCAATTTAGCATATCCACATGAACTATATTTTTCTCCTGGTCCATATTGGTATTTTGGTATGACAATGCAAATCTATCTTATATATATATTCATTATTCATCGCCGTCCTATATTATACATAGTAAGTTTCACAACTATTTCATTAACTCTTATGGGCCTATTACACGATTATCAAAATATTATAGTTTGGACAAAATGTAATGTTATCGGATGGGCAACACCATTATGTATAGGTATAATTGCATCTAAAAAAATAAGCAAATACGACATCCATTATAATCATCCTGTATTATTCACAATATTTATGTTATCTCTGATAATGCTAATATTAAGTGGAAAAAGCTATTACTTATGGCTATTAGCACCTATTTTCGTCATCACCATTGCAATATCATTTGTAAAAATGATTCCATCAAGATTATGGGAAAAGACAAAAATAATTGGAAATGCATCCTTATATCTCTTAATAATACACCCTATCGTCCGTGATATAACCTTACCCATGTATTATATTTGGGGTATATGGAGTTTCGTAGCATATATATTTATATCAATATTCTTATCATTAACTATTTATTTATCATGGAATAATTACAATAACAAACTACCTATGGTATGAAATTCATAATTACAAAAAATGAAGGATCTTTTTGCTATTTCGATAGAATTTGTTATTTTTGCAAAAAAATAAATAACTATGGTGGTTAATTCACTTGCTTTCTTGTGGTTTTTCCTAATAGTCATTGTCATATACTACTTGTATCAGACGAGGAAGACCATACAGAATGTGTTCCTATTGGGTTGTTCGTATTGGTTCTACTCACAAGTAGACATCAAGATGACAGCACTGCTTGTCATTCTGACGCTGGTATTCTGGCTGCTCGGCGAAGGGATTTACCATTATATGAACCAGAATAACGGACGGAAAGCGAGTTTATTAACCACTGTCGGAGTGATTATCGGCATTGGTGCATTGTTCTATTTTAAGTACCTAAACTTTTTTGTTGACTCCATAGCCTCATTGGCCTCCTTATTCAGCATCCACATGAGTTGGACCGCAGTCCATTTAGTGGTTCCTATCGGACTGAGTTTCTTCACTTTCAAACTGATGAGTTATGTGTTGGACATCCATCATGGTAAGATTGTACCGGAAAAGGACATCATCAGTTTCGCCAACTATATTGCCTTCTTCCCAACCATTCTCTCAGGACCTATAGACCGGCCGAAGCCGTTCCTGACACAGGCAAATGAAGCCAGACGCTTCAATCCTGACCAATTGATGACAGGTTTCCGCAGGGTGCTGTGGGGTATGTTCCTGAAAATGTGTATCGCTGACCGACTCGATCTATACGTCAGTGCAGTCTGGGACAATTACGACCATCACTCTGCCATCTCTATCCTCTTCGCCTCCCTACTCTATCCGCTACAGATGTATGCCGACTTCGGCGGTTACAGTGAGATGGCCATCGGTGTGGCGCTCATGTTAGGATTCAAGGTGGCAGAGAACTTCAAGCGTCCTTTCTTCGTGCTCGACATCGCTGGGTACTGGAGTCGTTGGCACATGACATTGACAAGTTGGCTGACCGACTATGTGTTCCTGCCACTGAACATCAAGTTCCGTGAGTTAGGCATTTACGGCACCATCATCGCCATCATGCTGAATATGATGTTCATTGGCATGTGGCACGGGGCAAACTGGACATTCTTCCTCTTCGGCATCTATCACGGTCTTTGGTATATCCCCCTCATGGTTGGTGGCGGATTCTTTAAGAAACGTAAAATCAAGGTCAATGCCCACGGTTGGCCAAAACAACAATATGTCATCAAGATGATTGGCATTTATTTTGTTGTTACTTTCGGTTTGATGCTTTTCCACTCAGCATCTATGACAGAGTTCTGGCATATCTGTGAACGTATTGCGACACACTGGCAGGGAGGACTGTTCACTGATCTGTCATCGATGGTCAATGCCACCATCTGTCTCATTGCCCTCATCTATGTAGACATTCAGGAGGAATGGTTCCCTAAATACCAGTTACCTTTACCCAAGCTCATCAACCGTTGGCGTTGGGAACTCACATTAGCCATAGAAATTGTGGCCATCCTGCTCTTCGGCGTGTTCGATAATAACCAGTTTATCTATTTCCAATTCTGACATGAAGAAGATTCTCATACATATACTCATCATAGCAGCACTGTTCTTTGTTTTTGACAGGGCTACGGGATTCGTATTAAAACAACTATACAGCCAATCAAATACCACAGACGAATACAAGATTGGCTATGCCAACATGGAAACCTGCGACTCTTTGCTGTTCATGGGCAGTTCAAGATGTCTGCATCATTTCGTGCCATCGGTCTTTGAGGAAGGCTTAAACATGACCTGTTTCAATGCTGCTGACTGGGGCATCAAGAACATCTACTTCCACTATGGCCTCTTAGGAAATATCCTTTCCCGCTATACGCCTAAGGCCATTGTCTTTGAGGTCCATCCATGCGACTGGTTGGACACGCCCTACTCGGGAACGGAGAGGGCTGGTTCTCTAGCACCTTTTTGCGGTATGAGCAAGGAATGTGATGATATGCTGAAGATTTCTGGCAACTACTGGCCTTATCGTCTGTCAGTTGTATATCGTTATACGGGCAGTCTGCCTGCCTTGCTATTCGGCAGATGGGGCGGCATGGACAGAAGCCTTAAAGGATGGAAGCCTTTAGACGGTCAAATGGACACGACTGGTATACAGGCCGAGGAATATCCATTCCCCATTCATCAGCAGAAGTTACAGTTAATGGAACAATTCATCAAGGACTGTCAGGCTAAGGGAATCTGGCTCGGCATCATTGTCTCGCCCATGTACATTTGCTCCGAACAAGATGTTTTTAAAGTTCCCCGTGATCTGGCAGCTAAGTATGGCATCCCTTATTTTGACCACTACCGCGACCCGACCTTTATGGGTCATGCAAACTTGTTCTACGACTATGGCCACCTGAACAGGGAAGGAGCCACCATCTTCTCCCAAAAAGTTTGTGGAGAACTGAAAGAGACGTATGGAAAAACGAATTAACTGGATTGACTGGGCAAAGGCTATTGCTGTGTGTAGCGTGGTATTCTGTCACTTACCACAGTCACAGGAATGGTTTTACTTCCGCTATATGCAGGCCACAACCATCACCGTTTTCTTCTTCATTTCCGGTTATCTGAAAAAAGACCATGGTAGCCAACAGTCTAATTGGCGGAAATACTGGCAAGGGCTCGTTCTACCTTATATATTATATAATGCCTTGGTCTACCCTTATTGGTTCATCAGATACTATCTGCAGCATGGAGGTTTACCCGATTTCTTTTCTGCCATAAAACCTATTATCGGAGCTTTGTTGTTAGAGCATGAGAATACATGGGCTGAGCCACTGAACGGCCCTTTGTGGTATCTTCCAGCCATTCTGATCATGCACCTCATCATTGATGGGTGCCGGAAAACAAGTCATCAGCACCTCATGATGATTATACTCTGTATCGTATCATACTTTCTCTACGCGGCTAACAAACAATATGAGTTTATGCCCAACCTAACACCGATGGGACTATTCCGTCGACTGCCATATTACTATCTTGGCTACGTGATGGGACAACAACGGACGTTTAGAAGTGTCAGAATCTGGCGAGATGGTATGCTATGTTTGGCTTGCCTTATTTTAAGTTTGCTTTTCTTTGAATGGCATTTAAACGAGCAGCAAATCCTACTACATGCCGCCCTGTTCTATCCTGTAAATATCGGACTGTTGTTTGCGGTGCTGTGTTTCTGCAAACTATTAGATGCTTGTCGATTGGTCTTTATTACTAACCTATCTATCGGAACGCTGGTCATCATCGGCCTACATATCATTCTCATCGGAATCGTCAACTATGCAGTGGACCATTTCATAGGAATAAGGGATGGACTCGGCTACTATTGGTATGAGGCACTTCCCATCACAGCGATTATTATAGCCCTGCTCTATCCAATCATTTTATGGGGCAAAAATCAAGCACCTGTTCTGATTGGTAAAAACAAAAATTTCGTACATGGAACAGACTCAAAGAAATAGAATTGGATATATCGATGCGCTGCGCGGTATGGCTATGATCCTTGTGGTCTATTTCCATATTGCAGCCTATGGCTTCGGCTCATACGAGTTGGGCTATAACGATATCATTGAGCGCTTCCGTATGCCAACCTTCTTCTTCATCAGCGGATGGCTGTTCTATAAGGCGGGCAGAATCTGGAATGGGCAAGCCATCTTAAACGCCATCAGAAAGAAGTTTATGATACAGATTATTCCCACAGTGTTTTTTATGCTGCTTTATCTGACAATGTTCAATCTGTTGGACATTGGTTCGTTCGGCAGTGACAAGAAAGGATATTGGTTTACATTTGTTCTGTTCGAGTATTTTGTCATCTATATCTTAGGAGAGGCCATTCTCAATCGGAAGGACACGACGAGGGGAGAAATCCGTGTTTTGTTTTTCATTCTGATGATATCCATAACAGCTTTTTACTATGCCAAATATTATACACGGTATGCCGTGGAGTTAGGTGTCTGGAAAGATATCTTAGGTTTTCTCAGTTTCGTTAAGATCCGACATATCATATTCTTCTGGTTTGGCACCTTCGTTAGAAGACATTTCGAGAAGTTTATCGAACTGACCAACAACCCCTATGTTACCGCCATCATGATTGGCATCTTTACCGCTATTATTGTTTGGCCTATACTCCTGTCAACCGAAGGCATCGAGTATATTGCCTATGTATTGGCAGGAATCTCTGGAACGGTCATCTGTTTCACCTTTTTCAGGATTCACGAGACGCACTTTTCCAACGACACCTGGTACGGGAGAAGTCTGCAACTGATTGGAAGACGTACGCTTGATATTTACTTGATCCACTATTTCGTACTACCATACGACCTCGTAAATACAGATATCTGGCTCCAACAAGTCTACAGTAACACCATATTCGTTCCAATAGCTCTTATACTGGCTCTTTGGGTAGTGGCATTCAGCCTTGTCATCAGCAGCCTAATCAGGGTCAGTCCGTTATTAGCAAAATATCTGTTCGGCGTAAAACAACAGAACCCCAAATAAACATCATATGAAAAAACGTATCTTACAAATCCTCGTTGCTGTATGCCTCCTTGTCATTGGCATTGTCCTTCATGATTGGATAAAGGGAAGGACGGACCTCAATGGTCATAAGACTGTGATTTGCATTCCCGTTTTCGGGCAGAGTTATGCCTTAGGCGAAGAAGCTAAAAGAATCACGGACTTTGACTCTCTGAGACTAAATTATGATGGCAGAATCGTCAATGAAAAAATGGACTATGTTTTCGGCTACTTCGACCACAGCAGCCAGTTCAAACAGTACATCAAACGACTGCTCTACTATGACCGAAAAGCATTTGAATTGTCTGTATACGGCATGGCTGAGTCATTAGTTCCTCAATTGGGAGAAGACACCATCATCTGTATCTTCCCTGGTGGTCATGGACAAACAACCATCACACAAGTGTCCAAGCCTGACAAATGCTACAATAAATTCATTAAGGAAATTAAACGTGCCTATCAGACGGCCAATGAAAAAGGATGGGACTTCAACGTTCCCGCTATTTGCTGGATGCAGGGAGAATCGGATATCGCAGAATACCCTGATACAGACTACAAAATGCTATTCCATCAAATACTAAAAGATTTCAATACCGACATCAAGCAAATCACTCATCAGGAGAATGATATCCGCATCATCTGCTATCAAAGCAGTGCCCTCACCAAAGGAGAACGATTCAAGCATAATAATTTCAATGGCACAGAAGGACGGATACCAGAGATTCAGATGGAGCTGATCAGGGAAGACTCATTGATTTGGGCCATGGGGCCAACCTACCCCTATGACTTCGTCAGAGAGGCTCTCCATATCGATGCCGTAGGACAGAAGCGGATAGGCAACTTGGCTGCAAAATCTGCCTTAGGCATACTCAGAAACGACAAACGTTTCAAAGGGTTAGTTCCCATGAAGACCATCGTCAACGACAATCAGATAGCCATCGTCTTCAATGTCCCAACCCCCCCACTATGCTTTGACACTATTCAAGTCAACAAGGCTGACCATTATGGATTCAATGTGATCCGTAAGGATAATACGGATATCATCACTGATGTTACACTCCAGAATGACACGATTCTAATTACCTGTAAAGAATCACCCATAGGCTGCAAAATTCGATATGGAGTGAACGGCGATTACACAAAAGGAGGCCGACTGCACGGTCCCAGAGGAAACCTGCGAGACTCTCAGGGTAAAAATCTGAAAGTCAGGATTGCTAGTAAGACCTACCCACAAGATAACTGGTGCTTTATTTTTGACTACCTATGCAAGTAAATAAGTCATTCCACAGCGGCATAATTTTATCGGCAGCATAGCGTTGGGCAGACTGAACGGCAGCTTTTCCCATTCGGATGCGTAACGGCTCGTCTTCAATCAATTGACAAATTCGGTCAGCGAAATCAGAGACATTCCGGTTTCTGACCAAAAAACCGTCAACACCATCCGTGATAATGTCCTCAGGGCCGTATGGACTGTCGAATGATACCACAGGCAGGCCGCAGCTCATGGCTTCAGGCATCACCAAGCCAAAAGGCTCAAATACGGAAGTGAGGACAAGCATCGAACTCTCACGAAATCTATCCATAATAGTCGTTGTCGGAGCATGTAGACAGATATTGGCATCCATGGCCTCAACTTCTTGACGGAACTCAACTTCCTGTTCCCCTTCCCCATAAACATTCAGGACCCATTCAGGATGACGCTTATGCACTATCTTCCATATCTTAAGCAAGGTAAATACATCTTTTTGAGGAGCTATCCGACCAGTAAAAATGACAGACTTGGCTGTCACAGGGCTGTATCTCCCACTCTCATTCAGATGAACGACATTGGGAATAACACAGACATGAGGTGTATAACGTGTCCAATCAGAAGCATCCCCTTCCGTCAACGTAACCACCACACGAGCCCGCTTAGCCAGATATTTTGACATCGTCACCCATGAAAGTTGTTGCCATGTACTGGGACCGAACAAATTCCCACGGCACATCGAATGAGACTCCACAACCAAAGGTATTCCCTGTGTACAGAAATAGACCTCCCAATGCTCAAAGCGCATCAAGACAATGATATCCGGCCTAACCTTCCTTACCAGTTTACGTAACCGACGGATATATTTAAATTCCAGTTCGGCCATTTTCCATAAACGCTTTAAACCTTTATAACGATACTTGTGATGAAGGCCAATGCCTAAGTCTGTATGGGTAATAGAGGGATGGAGCGGATATGGTAAGGGGTGGTCTCCCTGATTCACTGTTGCCAGATGCACTTCATACCCAAACATCTCCACCAACATGTTCATCTGGTCTGCCAGCAGTCGCTCAAGGCCGCCCCAAATGGCCAGTGCATCATTTATATACAACAGTTTCATACATCATTCTTTATGTGGCTTAACAAGATTCTCATCGCTATCTTCGTAATGATCTTTCTTGAAGAAGATACGGGTAATACCTCGACCCTGAATCCTGACATGCTGGACAAAACTTTGCCATAAAGACTGGGAACCGATGGTACCATAACCCGTAACAGGACGAGCTTGCCTGTTATAGAGGAAAGCTATCTTACCATATGGTTTCAATGACAGTGCCAACGAACCATCCTCACCACGTCGGATATCCGTACGGATCTTAACTTTCCTGGCATACTCGGCATTGAATGCAAACACCATCCCACGCACACAGAGTTCAGGACGCTTGAAGTGCTGGACATACAGGAAAGCATCACGAACCATCTCAAAAAGATGTAAACCCAAGGAGGAATGGGTCTCATCAGGGAAAAAACTCCAGAAAGAGCTGACACAGGACACACCCGGACGCGTCAACTTAGTCATCATCAGGTCCACATAACGGGGCGGATAGAAGGTGTCGGCATCGATACAGAAATGGTACTTTCCCTTGGCATTGTCAAGACCGCATTGTCGGGCATAGCCGGGGCTCTGCTTTGACTCGTTAAAATACGGAAGACCCAAACGTTTATAGACCTCTTCAGTACAATCTGAGGAATTGTTGTTCACGCCTAAGATTTCTATCGGATACTTCGTCTGCAACTCACTCAACGACCAAAGGCAAGCTGCCAAACGCTTCTCCTCATTATATGCGATGACAACCACAGACACAAGCGGGTCAGGACTCTGCATTACCACTAACTGTTGTTTGATCCGGTCAAGCACTTCATCGGGAACCTCCTTGAAAGACTTCCCATAGATACTGAGATATTTTTCGTACCATTTTGCCATAGCATACAATTCTAATCTGTGTGCGAAGATACGCATTTTCCTGCATATCTCCAAATTTTAAAATAACTTTTTCATCTTACCAACCATCCTGATGACAGCCACACACAAAAAAGCGGGAACATGCCCTAACAGATATAATGCCATATTCTTATAACGAGACTGACGGAAAGCGCAGATTTGACGAAAGGATGCCGGATGTGTCATCATCGTTTTTATCTCGCCATCTGTCACAACGGGGACAATGTCTTTTCGTCGTTTTAGAATATTGCATACGATATAGAAATCAGTCATCATAATATTGAAACAACGGTTGGGATAATACACCTTATTATATAATATAGAAGACGTTTCCTTCAAATAATCAATGGCTCTCACATTATTAAAAATCTCGTCCTTAGATATATGATCACGCTGCTGATAATGGGACAATGAGTGGTCATGACAATAATAGGTGTAGGTTATTTCTGATAACATTACTGCTCGTGAAACAAAAGTAACCAGATTGAAAGTGAAGACCAAGTCTTCCCAGTAATTAACATGGATAAAATGGAGTTTATGAGTCCGCAAAAGAGAGGTCTTGACAAGGTAATTACAAGCAGAAGCTTGGATACCCGCATACTTCCGATAGGCAAAAGAAGCCAACTGATCCTCTCCCAACAATTGTTGGTTTGGGTATTGGTAGACCACCCGTCTATCGTCCGTATTGATCTTTTCGTAAGAACCAAACACGATCTCTGCCTCATATCGTCGGATGCCGGCCATAAGCAGAGAAATCGTATTATCTGCAATCACATCATCTGCATCCATAAAATAAAGATATTCACCGGCAGCCTCATCAATAATTCGATTGCGGGCTGCAGATACACCTTTGTTATGCTCATACGAAATAATTCGGATAGCTTTGCCACGGGGATGAGTATTCTGATACTCCAGAATTATGGACATAGAACCATCTGTACACCCATCATCGACTAACAAGAATTCGACGGACGGATATGTCTGCGCCAAGACAGAATCCAAAGATCGGGACAGATATATCTCTGCCTGATACACAGGTATCCCTATCGTTACATCATATTTCATGATTTCGTCATCAGTTTGTTAAACAGATCAACCCATTTCCCGGCAATCGAGTACATTTCATATCGCTGCGCACTTTGACAAGCATTTTGAGAAAGCCGTGTTCTAAGTTTCTCGTCAGCCATCAACAACATCAACTTTTGGGCTAAGACCTTTACATCACCTGATGGAACCAACAAACCATCGTAACCATCGGTGATAATCTCGTCGGGGCCTGCTGGACAATCAAACGACACCACAGACAATCCACAGGCCATCGCCTCTACCAAAACCAGACCGAAGCCCTCGAACCTTGAACTCAACACGAAAATCGAACTATCCATATAGACTTGTCCGACATCATCCACAGGACCATTCAGATGGCACCGATTTGTATCAATGCCCAACTCCGTCATCAACTGACGATAATATGTCCTATCACCCTGGCCATAGATATCCAATGTCCATTCTTCAACTTCACTAACTTCTTTAACTTCATTAACTTCCTCTAACTCCTTTATCTTCTCAACCTCCGCCCAAGCCTTTAACAGCAGATCATAGCCTTTCTGGTAAGCATAACGCCCAATCGTTATGACACGTTTGGCACTCCTGACTCCTTTACACCTTCTCTCCTTTACTCCTTTTATAGGCATCGGAACTGGATCAGGAATAACCGTCACATTCGATAATTCCGGCCAAGATGCTTTGCTTTTATCCGTTAAGACTACTAACTGATCCAGATTCTTCAGCTTCCCTACCAAGCTCCTCATCCAGAATTTGGCAAAAAGTCGTTTCAACACATTTGAATCGTCTGCCTCAAAATTCCGGTAATTAGCTCTATTTACATGCAATTCCCCAATCTTCTTACTGCCATCCTTCAGACTGGTCAGAAAATTGATTTCGCGTCGAAGCATGCTAATAGTAATATCAGGTCGGATACGCATCAGCTCTACGGACAGTCTTTTCTTATATTTATTTTGTTTAGACAAATACAAGAGTACTTTATGTAAAAAAGGAGCTTTCCATAGATCCTCAAAGCCTAATTCAAAGTTGACAACCTTCACCTTGTCGGACAAAGGGAAAAAACACGCTCGTCCTTTACCCTCAGTCACAATTATCGTTACATCATACCCCAACTGCTCAGCAAAGTAACTGGCCTTAAAGGATACAACCCGCTCAACACCACCTGCAGAATACAATGCTGGCGTACAATACACGATTTTATATGGTATAGAACTCATCATCTTCACTTGAGATGACAAAGATACGAAAAACTCTGTAAACAGCATTGTAATTTGCAAAAATTAATAATTGAACAAGAAAAAGCTGTGTAAATTTGGAAGTTTCAACAACTTTTCGTATCTTTGCAGAAAATATAAACAACATGGCAGCTATATCATATAAAAAACGAACCATTTTAACTATAGTATTTACTATATTATATTTTAGTCTTGCACTTGCTCAGAATAGGACTTCAATCTGTATCTATCATTGTAGCATTCCCTATAAGTATCATAATTATCCATCATGATAATCTCATTTTCTAAAGATTCAAACAACTTTCAATATTCTAGTGATTATGAAAATTAGTAACGAATTAGCAAAACAACTCAAGGAAAAATATAATGCAGAAGGGACTACATTAAGATTAGCCCAATTGCGAATGTTAGAAATGCTCAAATTTATAGACAATGTATGCCGTACTCATAATATTACTTATTGGTTAGACGGCGGGACATTGTTAGGTGCCATCCGACATGAAGGTTTTATTCCGTGGGATGATGACGTTGACATCTGTATGCCATATAAAGATGCAGAGAGGTTTAAAGAAATCATGCTTAAAGATAATAGCAACAAACAATTTGTTTTACAATGTAAAGAAACAGACAAAGGTTTCTTTGGTGCTTGGTATGTATTAAGAGATATAAATTCAGAATATATCTTAAATAATAAAATACACAATAAGCAGATATATAGGGGACTTCAAGTGGACATATTTATCGCAGAAGACCGGACAAACATCGCACTATGGTATTTTTCTCGATTTATACAAAAATGTATTGACAAACCTCTAAATAAGATTACAGACTTACGTATTGCAAGTGTCATGTCCTATCCACTATATATATTTATGCACAATATACTAATTCCTTTTTCGCGAATTATTAGTAAAGAAAAAAAATACTATAAAATGCCATATGGCTCTATGTGGAAGTATAATCTAAATAAAAATCAAATTTTTCCACTTAAGAATTATATTTTTGAAAAATCTGAATTCTGCGTTCCAAATAATTATGACGCATATCTTACCGCAGAGTTCGGTAATTGGCAAGAAGTACCACAAACAATTTGGACACACAAAGCAAAAATTATTATTAAGTAGACACGTCTTATCAAAAAATCCTTTCGTTATAATAACCTCTAACATGGGCATCATTTATATTGATACAAATCTTTTTCTAATAATTGGGATGTAAATATAATATAAGCATGAGATTCCTATTTGTCATAAAATCATTTGCTGTTGTTGGTGGAGTTGATAGAGTTATGGCTGACAAGATGAATTATTTAGCAGCTAAAGGACATTTTGTATCACTCGTTACTTATGAACAAGGTTCTCATCCCCATATATTTGAATTACATCCCTCCATATTACATAAGGATCTTGATTGTCGATTTTTCACACTGATGAGTTTACCCTTAGTCAAAAGAATAATCAAGAGTTATACAATGAAAAGAACTTTTGGCATTCGGATTAATGAGGTAATAAGATCTTTAAAACCGGACATCATAATTTCTCCAACTTATCCATTAGAAGTCGTTGGAGCGATCTCTTCTCATAAGGGGTCAGCAAGACTCATATACGAATCACACATGGCATATATGCAACTTCTAAAAGAATTCAGCAAACCTAGATCATTATTTGCCAAAATCATTGCAAAAATTTATGACTGGCGTGCCATAAATAAACTTCGTAAATGTGATTGTTTTGTAGTGTTAACTCAAGGAGATAGCTATTTTTGGAGTCAATATATCCATCATGTTAAAGTACTACCAAATCCACTAACATCATTTCCTGAGATTATTAACGATGTGCCAAAAGACAATTATCGAATTATTAGTGTTGGGCGTCTGACTTCAATCAAAAGATTTGACAGACTCATTGACGCATTCGCTAAGATTAGTAATAATAATCCAAATTGGCATATTGACATCTTTGGAGATGGTAGTGATAAAGACATTTTGAATTCTCAAATAACAAAACTTCATCTTAACAACAGAATAATTATTCATCCTCCCACAAATGATATTTTTACAGAGATGAAAAAGAGCCAATTCCTTGTAATGACTTCTGAATCTGAAGGTTTTGCTCTCGTACTTATTGAGGCCATGGCTTGCGGAATCCCCTGTCTTTCATTTGATTGCCCATATGGTCCTGGAGAAATAATAGAGCATAATAAAACGGGACTACTTGCTATTAACGGGGACATTTCAGATTTAGCAAATAAAATGCAATATCTTATGATGAATCCTAACATCATTCAGAAAATGAGTAAAGAAGCTAGAGCATCTGCCTCGAAATATAAAAAAGAGACAGTTATGAAGGCATGGGAACAATTATATTTTGGATCTCTCCTATGACAAATAATAATATTCAGATAACAGTCGGGATGCCTGTATATGGGGTCGAAAAATACATTCGTAAGAGTATCCTGTCTGTGCTTGACCAAAGTATCACCTGTAATATGGAGGTATTGGTGATTGATGATTGCGGAACAGATCACTCTATGGACATCATACGGGAATGTCAGGTATCACATCCAAGAGGAAACATCATCAGGATCATCAGACAACCCCAAAACATGGGATGTTGGGCAGCTCGCAACAAAATACTTGATGAAGCTAAAGGGAAATACATCTTTCTCATCGATGCCGATGACTATCTGAGTCCTGATACTTTAGAAAAACTTTATAATGCAGCAGAAAAGCATCAGGCAGAAGCGGTATATGGATCAGTCGTTTCTGTAGACGAAGCAGGTAAACCTGTTGTGTTCAGTATAGGTGACATGAAACTCCCACATAAATTACTAATTGGTGAGGATCAACTGGCAAGCTATGCCAATCAGAGTATACGACCAACTCTCTACAATTTTATATGGAACGTTTTATTAAGGGTCGATTTCCTCAAAGAAAAACAGTTAAGGTTTAAGGAAACACGTTTTGCTGATGACATCATCTTTGAAACAGACATGCAACCGCTTATAACAAGAGCTGTTCTGCTGCCTGATGATACCTATTATTATGTTCTTAGAGCAGGTTCACTCTCCAACTATCATAAACGCGAGTTCATTGGTCTTGACGAAATAAAGCAATATATATGGGTGTACACTTACTTAAAAGAGCAAACGAGGGAGTTAAAAGACAAGTCATATTATGAAACGCGTTGCGCTAAGGTTATGAAGTTTATGTACCACGTGGTCTGCGGTGCTATCAAAAACCAAGACAAAATTCATCCATCCCTTACAAACAAGATGATTAGAGATGCCATGAAACATCCGGTTCGTTTTTCAGAACTAATAACATTCAAACGATACAAATATATCAATATTGGGTTCTGGATTATTGGCAAACTACCTCCAATATTGTCGGTATGGGTTATTAAGGCTATAGGAAAATGGAAACATCTGATATAAAATATACATGTCAGATTAGCGTTGGCCTGCCTGTCTGGGGTGTGGAGAAGTATATCAGACGCTGTTTGTTATCCATCTTGGACCAAGACTTTGACAACATGGAAGTTTTGGTCATTAATGATTGTACTCCAGATAAATCCATTGACATTGTAAAAGAGATCGCATCTAGTCATCCCAAGGGGAATTTAGTCAGAATTATTAATCAGCCACATAACATGGGATGCTGGGCTGCCAGAAACCGAATACTAGAAGAAGCAAAAGGGAAATATATCTTATTAATTGACAGTGATGACTATTTGGCAAAAGGTGCTATTCTAACCTTATACAAAGAGGCAGAACGGACAGGTGTAGAAATCACTTATGGTTCTATTTCTGTAGTCAATGAGGATGGTGAACTGATTCCAGATAATGGTGTACAAGGCATTCGTCAGAAAGACTTCGTACTCAAAGGACAAGATAAATTGGCATCATACGCTAATGACAATATACACGAGCTAAAACTACACAATTTCATTTGGAACAACCTGATTCGTGTAGATTTTATTAACAAGCATCAATTGAGATTCAGAAAGACAAAATTCTGGGATGATGTGCTTTTTAATGCAGATATGCAACCTTTAGTGGAATCAGCATGTTTCATATCGGCAATTACCTACAATTATGTGATTAGAGATGACTCTCTTTCTAACTATCAATCAAGAGATATTATCAACATTGAAGAAATCAGACAACATCTTTCCAATCAACAATATCTAAAATTTCAAAGCCTTTCATTAAAAGGGAAACCTTATTTTGAAACACGAATGACTAAGATGATGTTGAACGTATTTTATACTATCATTGGTATCATCAGGAACCAAGCGAAACTATCAGAAGAAATCAACAAATCTGAGATTCGGCAAGCCATACAGCATCCACTTAGCATGAAAAACATTATCAGGTTTAAGGAGTATAAAGGAATAAACTGCTTGTTTTGGGCGATTGGAAAAATGCCCGCCTCGATGTCATATGCTACCATCCAAACTATTGGTAAAATAAAAAAATCATTTAGATGAAAATACTTTTCCTCATATTCCATGGATTCGATCCGAGCAATGGTATCAGCAAGAAGATTAGTTACCAATTAGAGGCTTTCAAGGCCAACGGCCATGAGGCTCACCTCTGCTATATGGATGAGAATGGCTCAAAACGAAGAATTGCAGATGATTCCGTCATTGCAAATTACGGGAATGGGAAAAAGGGAAAGATTCTGAAACGAACAGAGTTTGGTTCTATCGTTGACTATGCCATCACACAACATATCGATTTCGTCTATATCCGCTCCAACCACAACGCGAATCCCTTCACCATCAATATGGTGAGACGAATGAAGAAGGCCGGCATGAAAGTGGTGATGGAGATTCCTACCTACCCCTACGACCAGGAATATTTCAATAAGTCAATGCGACGGCAACTGATTCAGGACAAAATGTTCAGGAATATGTTTGCCAAACAACTGGACGCCATTGTCACATTCTCGGAAGAAGACTATATCTTCGGACAACAGACCATAAGGATATCCAACGGTATTGACTTTAACTCCGTCAGGATGAAGAAAAACAGTAGCCATCCTGCTAACGAACTACACTTAATCGGAGTTGCAGAAATTCATCGCTGGCATGGTTTTGACAGGGTTATCCAAGGACTGGCAGAATATTACACCCAACCAAGGAACTTGAAAGTGTATTTCCATGTAGTGGGTTATTTCTTTTCACCAGTTGAAGAGGAAGAGATTACGGAGATAATAAAGAAACATCACTTGGAGCCATATATTATCCTATACGGTAAGAAACACGGGGAGGAATTGGATGAGATATTCGATCAATGTGACTTCGGCATAGGCAGCTTAGGCAGACACCGGGTAGGCATTGACCACATCAAAACCCTCAAGAACAGAGAATATGCAGCCAGAGGTATACCATTCATATACTCTGAGACTGACACTGACTTTGACAACAAGCCTTACGTTCTCAAAATGCCAGCAGATGAGACAGCCATTAACATTGAGAACATCATCAGTTTCTATCAGCAATTGGCCATTACACCACAACAGATTCGAGACTCCATCGCAGATCTGTCGTGGAAGCATCAGATGGGGAAAGTCATCCATAAACTCTACCCCAAACAAGAAAAGCATAAGCCAACACGTATCGCCTATTGTATTCCATCACTAGATCACTCTGGCGGTATGGAACGAGTTTTAACGACCAAAGCCAACTATCTGGCAGAACAATTAGGTTATGATGTCAGTATCATCATCACTGATGACAAAGGGACCAAGCCCTATTTCCCTCTCTCGGTAAAAATCAACATCATCCAATTGGATGTTAATATCGACAATCTCTGGCAATACCCCATCTGGAAGAGATTCTATCTCTATTGGAAGAGAATGAGGATTTACAAAAGAAGGTTGGAAAGATGCCTGAATCAATTAAAGCCAGACATCACCATCTCCCTGTTACGGAGAGAGATCAATTTCCTCAATGACATCAAAGACGGAAGCGCCAAAGTGGGAGAAATACATTTCGGTCGCTATAAGTACAGAGAAGCCAACTTCGACTATTTACCTAATTTCGTTAACCACTGGATTACAAACAGATGGATGGCGCAGTTGGACAAGAAGGTCCAACAGTTAGACCGGTTTGTTGTACTAACCCATGAAGATGCGACCTATTGGAAAGGATTGTCAAACCTGACAGTAATCCCTAATCCCCTAACTATTAGCAACGGAGCTCATTCCAATCACATGCATAAACGGGCCATTGCCGTCGGCAGATACACGTATCAAAAAGGATTCGACTTATTAATCAAAGCCTGGCAAATAGTCTATCTAAAGCATTCTGACTGGGAACTTCATATATATGGAGGTGGCGATAATCAATCCTATGCAAATATTGCAGATAGCTTATCGTTAAAAGACGTTGTCACCTGTCATGGACCTGTTGACGACATTAGGAACGAATACCTTAATAGTTCTATTTATATTTTGAGTTCAAGGTTTGAGGGGTTTGGACTCGTTCTCGCAGAAGCAATGTCTGTCGGACTTGCACCTGTAGCATTCACTTGTCCCTGTGGTCCTCGGGACATCATCCATGATGGAGAAGATGGTATTCTCTGTGAGAACGGAAACATTGAAAAATTGGCAGAAGGCATCTGCAAACTCATAGAGAACGAACAACTAAGGATAGAGATGGGTCAAAAGGCTGCTCAGAACATCCAAGGGTACACTATAGATAACATTATGAAGCAGTGGGACGAGTTGTTCCAAGAGATTCATAGAATTCACGCCATATAGGCATGATCTGTTCCGGTAGGTATTTCTTTGCCTCAAGCCTTCCGTTCTCCCCCATCCGGACACGTTCCTCAGGATGCTCTATCATCTGACAGATGGCCTCTGCCAATTGCTGGGTATCATGCGGAGGAACAAGAACGCCTGTAGAACCATCTTTTATGATGGAAACAGGCCCATAAAGACTCCCAAATCCAACAACTGGCAAACCGCATGCCATTGCCTCAACCAAGACCAAACCGAAAGATTCAAATCTGGAAGCTGAAACATAAATGTCACTCTCCAAATAAGATGAGTAAATATCTGTTGTGGCAGAATGTAATGAAACCGTATTAAGACCCAAGGTCTCTATCTGACATTGCAACTGCTCATACTCCCCCATTCCACCATCAAGACTACCATAGATATCCAAAGTCCAATCCGGATGACACTCTTCTACAGTCCTCCATGCTTTCAAAAGTAAGTCATAGCCTTTTTGGTAAGCATAGCGACCGACACTGATGACACGCCGATAGGCATGTCCACCTTGATGTACCTCTTCAGGGTAATGAGCCAACATATTGGGGATAGAGACAACTTTGTCTTTCTGCTTCCAGTCTTCTCTTTCAGCTTCTGTCATGACAACAATGCGGTCGAATTGGAAGATGGCACGAAGAAGTCTCTTTTTCAGAATATATTGTTTTATTTTCTCAAAGAGACTGTCAATTTTTGCCAAATCCTCAAAATAGGCAGAACGACCACAATGACATTCCACGATTCTGACAACAGGCAACTTCACCGACAGCAATGCTTTCAAGTCTGCTACATGCATATCCGAACAGACAACTATATCCGGACGGATAGTAGCCAGACAGTCATTTAGAGTACGTCTGAATGCAAGTTCGCTCTTATACCTGTCAATATATTGCCAAATGCCATTGAAAGAACAGCGGGAGATATAGCGTGTCGCCAGATCAATATGCCTGACTTTTTCTGATAGAGGGAAAGAGAATGGAGCACCATATTGATTATAGGTAATCAGAAAGATCTGATCATCCTCCCGTTCGGCCAACAGACTCAGTTTCTGAGACCAAATCCGCTCTACACCATTCAACGATTTGAAGTTATTGCATAAGAAAGCAATCCTCATATCACATATTTTGTGCAAAGATAAGAATAAACGAGTGAAAATCCAAATAAATTTGGTAATATCAATTATTATTTGTATTTTTGCATCAAATAAATGAAAAAATGAAACGAATCTGCTTCCTGGTTGACAGTATCTTCACGATTGGTGGGGTACAGAGGGTTACGGCCGTTATTGCTGGTGCTCTGTCTAAGGAGTATGATGTGACCATCGTCACCTTCGACAAACCAGAACAGAAAGATCTGACCATCTACCAACTGCAAGACTTTCCCATCCACTACCAATTCTTCTCCTATCCCAATATCCATCCTGTGAAGGACAGACTATGCAAGGCATATAGTTATCTATACAGGAAATTGCTACCACAATGCGGGATGACTTCAGACATCTATGCCCATAGTTCTTTCCCAAGTAAAAGACAAAGGGCGTTGACTGCTATTCTCCAGAAAGGCAAATATGATGTGGTGATCGGTGTACATGCTTTCCTTGCCATACGCCTGGCAACTATCAGAAAAGAACTGGGAAACACCAAAGTCATCGGATGGATTCACAACTCTTTTGAAGCACTACTGGGAGAAGGTTCTCCCTATCTTGGCACAGAACTGAAATATCACTATGGAAGACAATTACGAAAATTGGATAAAGTAGTCGTACTCTACCAACAGGATGCAGAGTTGTACAAGCAAGCTTTCGGATACCTTCCTGTCTGCATTTATAATCCTTTGACGCTGAAACCAGGTAAACAATCAGAGGGACAGAATAAAAGATTTTTAGCCGTAGGACGCTTCTCGCCTAAACACAAGGGATTTGATTTGCTCATTAAAGCCTTTGCTCTTTTTGCGAAGAATCATAATGACTGGCGTCTTGATATTGTTGGAGACGGACCGGAAAAAGACAATCTTCAACAAATGATAACAGATAACCATATGGAGGGGCAGATAACGCTTCATCCTTTTACCAACAATATTCAAGACTATTATTCTTCAGCCAGCATATATGTGCTCAGTTCAAGGTGGGAGGGGATGCCACTTGTATTAGTCGAAGCCATGGTCCATGGACTTCCTGTCGTGGCCTCTAATCTTCCTACCTGCAAAGAAGTATTAGGAGATTTTGGACTATTCTTCAAAAATGGTGATATACAGGAACTCGCTCAACGATTGGAAGAAGCGACACACATTGACTGGCCGCAGAAATCAGAAGAGGCGTTAAAAATAGCCCGACGATTTGACATCAGCGAAATCACTGGGCAATGGAAACTATTAATAGAAAAAATATAGACTCTTATTCCTCAAACAACCCCATTACTTTCTCTACGATGGGAGCCATGTCGTAGTATTTGTATTCTGCTAGATGACCTCCGAGAATGAGGTTAGCCTCTTGGTCGGCCAAATCCTTATATTGCTGATACAGAGCCATATTCTTATCATCATTCACGCTATAATACGGTTCCATGCCTTCTTTCCATTCTGATGAATACTCTCTGGAGATAACGGTTTTCGGACACTTGTAGACATCGTCGCCGAACATTTCAAAATGCTTGTGTTCGATAATACGAGTATAGGGAACCTCAGCATCGGTGAAGTTCATGACCGCATTACCCTGATAGTTGGGCATATCGAGGATCTCTTCCTCAAAACGCACTGTACGATATTCTAATTTGCCAAAACGATAGTCATAATACTCATCCAGTTTACCTGTATATAATATCTTGTCAGCAATCTCTTCCCAATGCTGACGATCATCAAAGAAGTCCGTATTCAATTTCACTTCCACTCCTTCGAGCATGCCGTCGATGAGTTTGTTGAAACCACCCATGGGGATTCCCTGGAAACGGTCGTTGAAATAATTGTTGTCATGAACGAACCGGACGGGCAGGCGTTTAATGATAAAGGCTGGCAATTCGCTGCACTTACGCCCCCACTGCTTCTCCGTATAACCCTTGATCAGGATCTCGTAGATGTCTTTGCCGATCAGCAATTGGGCCTGCTCCTCAAGGTTTCGCGGTTCCGTCACACCATCGGCCTTCATTCGCTCCAAAGCCTCCTGACGCTGTTCCTCTATCTTAGCCTTTGCCTCTTCTGGCGTCAACACGCCCCACATCTGATAGAAGGTGTTCATATTGAATGGCAGATTATACTGCTTGCCTTTGTAGTTAGCGATGGGAGAATTGGTATAGCGGTTGAATTCGACGATATCATTCACAAACTCCCAAACCTTCTTGTTGGATGTGTGGAAAATGTGTGCACCATATTTATGGACATTGATACCCTCAATATTCTCACAATAGATATTTCCACCCAGATGATTGCGCTTATCGATGACCAGACAACGCTTACCCTGCCGATGAGCCATGCACGCAAAAGAAGCACCATATATACCGGCTCCAACGATCAAATAATCATATTGTTTATTCATAATTAGTTGTTTTTTCTGCAAAAATAGAGAAAAATTTGGAATTATACAAATTATTTCGTATTTTTGTCGTCGTAAACAGGTAATCAGATGGACAACGAATCTGTCAGACAGAAGTTCAAAGGCAACCCGAAACTGAAAAAGTTCGTCGACTGGCTTATCATGAATCAGGTGGAGACACGTCCTCGCTGGTATGTCAGAATGATGGCATCGCTTTATCAGCATCGTGGCAGACACTCGGTGATTCACCGTTCCGTCAGGATGGACACGCCTCCTTACAGAAAGTTCCGGTTAGGTGACTATTCCGTTATCGAGTCGTTTGCCTGTATCAATAACGCTGTAGGTGACGTCATCATCGGCGACCATACCAGAGTTGGACTTCACAACACAATCATTGGCCCTGTCACTATTGGCAGTCATGTGAACCTTGCACAGGGAATAACCGTCACAGCACTCAACCATAACTTCGCGGATTCTGAGAAAAGAATTGACGAACAAGGTGTTAGCACGACACCTGTTGTCATTGAAGATGATGTATGGATTGGTGCAAATGCCGTGGTACTCCCAGGAGTAAGAATAGGAAATCACTCAGTCATTGCAGCTGGTGCCGTGGTCACTAAGGATGTCCCTCCCCACTCCATCGTGGCAGGCGTTCCGGCTAAAGTAATCAAGAAGATATGAGAATAGGTATTGAGGCACAGCGCATTTTCCGCAAGAACAAACACGGCATGGACTACGTCGTGTTGCAGGAGGTAAAAGAGCTGCAGAAGATGGACAAGAAGAATGAATACTTCGTGTTCGTCGCCCCTGGCGAAGATCCCTGTGTGGAGGACACAAGAAACTTCCACATTATTGAGATAGGCGGCAATTTCTACCCTATGTGGGAACAGTTCACTTTGCCTAAAGCGGTCAAGGAACTGAATCTTGACATGCTACACTGCACCAGCAACACGGCTCCCATACGCTGTAAGGTTCCCTTGATACTGACTCTTCATGACATCATCTTCCTTGAGCCAAGGGACAAGAATAACAAATCGTTCTACCAGAATATGGGATGGTTCTACAGGAGGCTCGTCGTACCAAGAATCCTCAAGAAATGCCAACGCATCATTACTGTATCCAACTACGAGATGCAGAATATTATGACGAAGTTAGTTATCCCCCAGGAGCGTATAGTATTGATATACAACGGATATAACGAATGGTTCAAACCCCTGACAGATACAGAGCAGGTTTACAAAAAATACATTGAGGAGCCTGGCTATTTTTTCTTCTTAGGCAATACTGACCCCAAGAAGAACACCGAACGGACGCTTATCGCCTACGCCAGATATCTGGAGAAATCGGCTGTTAAGCGTAAACTCCTCATGGCCGACCTTGACAAGGAATACCTTAACGACATCGTCGAGAGAAACCATATTGAGAATATCTTAGAGTGGGTCGTCATGCCAGGATATATCGTCAACAGCGACCTACCTTATATATATAATAATGCCTTTGCCTTCCTCTACACCTCACTCAGAGAGAGCTTTGGCATTCCTCTACTGGAAGCAATGGCATGTGGGACACCTGTCATAACGTCCAACACCTCGTCGATGCCGGAAATCGGAGGTCCAGAGGCCATTCTTGTCAACCCAGAGGATCCTGATGATATCATGAGGAATATGCTCAGACTGGAAGAAGATGACCAGTTCTACAGAAAACAAGAAGGAATTGGCATTGTACGGGCTCAACAATTCTCGTGGCAGCAAACGGCTGAGCAACTGCTGAACCTATACGAAAGGGTTTATCAAAACAGATAGTCAGGCAAACAAATCCAAAGAGAGGTCTTCCACGGGCTTCTCTTCTTTTTCCTCCGGCCTTGAGGCTTCACGGAACTCAATCATCAACTGACGGGCATCGGCATTGTTTTGTGTGTTAAGACGATAATACCCGCGACGGCCCATACTCTCTACCAACGATGACTGAGACTTGGAGTTCTTCAACAGATACTGCTGTACATAGGAACGGATCTCTTCCAAATCTGGAGTAAAGAACAGTGTGGAATTCATGTTATATACATGCTTCGTCAGCAGTTGCACACTGATGCCCCGCTCTCCAACATCCATAAGGATCCTCAATATCTGCTTGTCGTATATCATATGATTAAAAAAGGTCGGTAAAGCAAGATTACCGACCTTCTTTTATCGTACGTAAATGGATTAAGCCAATGTAACTTTCTCACCATCGTTAGCGAGCTTGCCCTCTTTCAAGAGCCAGCCGAGACCGAGAAGAGTCTCCTCCTCAGAAATCTTTGCAGCCTTGGCAATCTCCTTAACGGTGAGAGCCTTACCTGCTGTTGCCAGAGCCTGATAAACATCTCCTGCCTTGAAACCTGCATTCTCAGCGTTGATTGCGAGAACTGCCTTAGCAGCTGCCTTAGGAGCTGCGGCCTTCTTAACGGTTGTGGTCTTCTTTTCAGCGGCTGCCTTTGTCTCAGTAGCCTTCTTTGCTGTTGCTTTCTTTTCTGCCATAGTTCTTAAAAAATTAATACTCAATTGAAGTTGTAAACTCCTCTTTATATTTTTCGAGTGCAAAAGTAACACTATTTATTGAGACAACTTATTGATATTTAAGCATTTTTGACAGAAAGTTAACTATTCTTGACGTACATCAAGCGACTCATCTATCCGTAGTTGCAATTCCTCCAATTGTTTCGGATCCAACTCTCCAGGAGCGTCAAGCATCACGTCACGACCAGAATTGTTCTTCGGGAATGCAATGCAGTCGCGGATACTGTCAAGACCGGCCATCAGACTCACGAAGCGGTCGAGACCGAAAGCGAGACCGGCATGAGGAGGTGCTCCATACTTGAAAGCGTTGATCAGGAAACCGAACTGCGCCATGGCTCTCTCGGGTGTGAAACCGAGAATCTGGAACATCTTCTCCTGCAACTTTCCGTCGTGGATACGCAGTGAACCACCACCGACCTCAACGCCATTGCAGACAAAGTCGTATGCCACGGCACGTACCTTGGCAGGATCAGTATCGAGCAGAGGAATGTCATCGGGATTCGGCATCGTGAACGGATGGTGGGTAGCCATCAGACGCTGCTCCTCATCGCTCCACTCAAAGAGCGGGAAATCGACTATCCAAAGGCAGACGAACTTGTCCTTGTCGCGAAGACCAAGACGGTCGCCCATCTCCAGACGGAGCGTACACAACTGGATGCGGGTCTTGTTGGCATTGTCGCCACTGAGGATCAGCACGAGGTCACCATCCTTGGCACCCATGGCCTGCTTCACCTTGGCCCACACCTCAGGCTCATAGAACTTGTCAATCGAAGACTTCACGGTGCCATCGGCATTGAACTTCACATAGACAAGTCCCTTGGCGCCTACCTGCGGACGCTTCACAAAGTCGGTGAGCTGATCAAGTTGCTTACGGGTGTATTCAGCACAGCCTGGCACACAGATACCACCAATGTAGTTGGCTTCATTAAACACAGGGAAAGTACCTGTCCCTTTGAGTACATCCATCAACTCCACAAACTCCATGCCAAAGCGGAGATCAGGCTTGTCACTACCAAAACGGCGCATGGCCTCATGCCAGGTCATACGTTGCAATGGAGGAAGTTCCACACCACGTACCTCTTTAAATAAATGACGGGCCATATCCTCGAAGAGGTTGAGCACATCTTCCTGCTCCACGAACGACATCTCACAGTCAATCTGCGTAAACTCCGGCTGACGGTCAGCACGCAGGTCCTCATCGCGGAAGCACTTGGCAATCTGGAAGTAACGGTCGAAACCGCTGACCATGAGCAGCTGCTTCAGGGTCTGAGGAGACTGAGGCAGCGCATAGAACTGTCCGGGATTCATACGACTGGGCACCACGAAGTCGCGGGCACCTTCAGGGGTAGACCCAATCAGAATCGGGGTCTCCACCTCAATGAAATCCTTACTGTCGAGGAAATTACGTATCAAGATGGTCATGCGATGGCGCAGTTCCAGATTCTTACGGACAGCAGCACGACGCAGATCGAGGTAACGGTACTTCATGCGAATGTCGTCACCACCATCGGTATTATCCTCAATGGTGAACGGAGGCGTCACGCTCTCGCTCAACACATTCAGTTCCCTTACCAATATCTCAATGTCACCAGTAGGCATCTTAGGGTTCTTACTCTGGCGTTCACTAACCTCACCTTTCACCTGGATACAATATTCACGTCCCAATTTGTTAGCACGGTCACAGAGTTCTGCATCGTCAGCATCATTGAAAACCAACTGGGTCAGTCCATATCGGTCACGCAGGTCGACGAAAGTCATACCACCCATCTTCCTGCTTCGCTGTACCCATCCTGCCAGCGTCACTACACTGCCGGCATCTGAGAGCCGTAACTCTCCACAAGTCTTACTTCTATACATATTTATGTCAGTTTTATTCTTTTAAAATGCAAAGGTACGAATAAGCGGTTAAAATACCAAAATAATTGAGAAAAGTATTGTCCTTTAACTCCTTTTAACTCCTTTATCTCTTATATCTCTTAATTAATTTTGTATCTTTGCCCCCGATTTTCAAATTAAACCATCAGATTATGAAGAAGATTTTGGTATTAACAATGCTGTTATTCTGCGGTATGAGTGTCGCATTGGCCCAGAAGCCTGCAGAGATCAAGTTTGATAAACTGACACACAATTTCGGAACCTTCTCCGAAAAGGAGCCTGTGGTAAGCTGCACCTTCTCCTTTACCAACGTCGGAGAATCACCACTGATCATCAACCAGGCTGTAGCATCGTGCGGATGTACGGTTCCCGAGTACACCAAGACACCTATCCAGCCGGGTGAGAAGGGTGAAATCAAGGTGACATACAACGGTACTGGTAAGTTCCCGGGACATTTCAAGAAGTCCATCACGGTGAGAACAAACGGAGCCGTTGAGATGACACGACTCTATATAGAAGGAGAAATGACAGAAGCAAAATAAACGAAGAATCCCTGCCAAGCCCGGCAGGGATTCTTTGTTTAGAACTTATAGGAGAAGCCTACAGAACTATATTCCTTGAACTCCCAGTAACCGAGTTCGTCATCCCAAATGCTGGCATCGTCGAAGCGCGGGAAGAGGAACAGGTTGGCGGTGATATATTTCGACACACGGAGCTCGAAAGTGTTTTCCCACTCTATCTCGGCACGCTTGTAGGAAGTGAAGGCATAGAGTCGGGACTTCCAAGTGACGTTCTCGTTTATCTTCCAAGCAAGGTCGGCAGTCAGCTGGGAACCGAAATCAAACAAAGAATGCTTGCCGGGTTCCAGTCCGAAACTGGGACCGAGCTCAAGGCGGTCCACATAGCGGTAGTTCACTGCCAGAGGTGAGATGTTGATGGTTCCTGTCAGACGCTCGTTCAACTTGTTCACCTTATAGTCCATACCAAGACCGATGTTCAGGTTCAACGGTGAAAGGAAGTCAGAATAGACTACGGGGTCGTTGGTCTTCAGACCTTTGGTAAACTGCGTATAAGCCAGTAACTGCAAAGTGTAATACCAGTTCTTGGCTGCTTCCAAACCTACCTTAGAAGTCAGACGAATCAGGTCTTCATTCGCCTTGAACTTATGAAGCGAGTCAGAACGTGAGCGGAGGAATCCAAGTTTGGCCTCCAGTTTGTTGTCCCATTTCCACTTGTTCTTGTTGTCGTAGTTGGCCTCTAAAGTCAGCGAACCTACCATTGAATAGTTCGACTCACCTCCCTTGTACCAGTTGCCCGACACATAGTTCTGCATAAACTGCAGAAAGCCGTCGCCCTTGTATGTCCAGAACTTGGGTTTCTGCACCACGATTGAGTCAGGCACGTCCTCAGGCAGGTCTATGACAGGTACATCCACCGTCTCTACCAGTTCCACTTGGTTCTCAATAGGCTGATATACGTCCTCGCGGATGGATCCTGTCTCCATGAGCTCCGTCTCAGTGGAGCTCACCAGGTCAGGACGGTTCAGATACACATTGAGTAACGTGGCATCGACCTCATCTGCAACCACATCCTTACCGGCTGTTTCCGAGTTAAGAGCCAGAGCCTTGTCGGCCACATCGTGATAGAAAGTCACAGGCGCAAACAAACGGTAATACCTTGCGTCGAGACTGTCATTGGGCTGTGCGGCGCTGACGCTGAGCGTCATGACTGCCGCGAATAATAATGCAATCTTTCTCATAACTGAGTGCAAAATTACGAAAAGTCGAGCGCAAAACAAAGAAAATAATATCTTTTTTTGCCGAAACTCTCGACTTTCAACTTTTTTTTGTAACTTTGCACCTTGATTTTATAGAAACAAACATAGATTATGGACAAAAATACGATTATCGGATTTGTATTGATTGCTGTGGTACTCATCGGTTTCAGTTGGTACAGCCAACCCTCAGCCGAACAGATAGAGGCCCAGCGCAAAGAGGACAGCATTGCTGCCGTCATCAAGGAGAACGCCGCAAAGAAGCAACAAGCAGAGGCAGAAACTAGGAAGCAGCAGGCCAAGGCTGCCGCTCAGGGCGACACCACAGCAACATTCTTCTCAGCCCTTAACGGCGAGAGTCGGCAGGTAGTATTGAAGAACGGTAAGGTGGAACTGACCATCGACACCAAGGGTGGCACTATCTCAAAGGCCATCATCAAGGGCTTCGAGGACAAGGACAACAAAATGGATGTCACACTCTTCGACGACCAGACGCAGAAGATGAACTTCATGCTGTCAGGAAAGTCGGAGAACATCATCACACAGGATCTGTATTTCACACCTTCCGACCAGAGTGACTCCACCGTTACCATGACTGCACAGGCAGGCAATGGAGGTAGCCTGGTACTGGCTTACAGCCTTGGCAAGGATTACATGCTCCACTTCTCACTCAGGGCTAATGGTCTCCAAGGCATCTTCGCTCCCAACTATCAGGAGATGGATATTGAGTGGACTGACCTGGCCAGACAACAGGAGAAAGGCTTTACATTCGAGAACCGCTATACTTCTGTCACCTATAAGGAGAAACTCGGTGGTACGGACTACCTGAACGAAACGACAGAGAAGGTTGACGAGAAGATTGACGAGACACTCGACTGGGTGGCTTTCAAGAACCAGTTCTTCTCTGCAGCCCTCATCTCCAAGGATGACTTCCGCGGAGGGTCTCTGCTCACCAGCATCCCACAACAGAAAGGGTCTGGCTATCTGAAGCAGTTCAATGCCAAACTCAAGACGAAGTTCGACCCCACAGGCGCACAGCCTTCGGAATTTGAGATGTATATCGGCCCCAACGACTTCCGTTTGATCAAGGAAGTTGAACAGCAGAGCACATTTGGAAAAGACCTCGACCTCGAGCAACTCGTCAACCTCGGCTGGTGGCTCGTACGCTGGATCAACCGTTGGTTCACCATCTACGTCTTTGACTGGCTCACCTCATGGGGATTCGGCATGGGTATCGTGCTCATACTGATTACCTTGCTGCTGAAGGTCATCACCTTCCCGATGGTGAAGAAGAGTTACATGTCATCGGCTAAGATGCGCGTGCTGAAACCGAAACTCGACGAGGCCACTAAAGAGTATGACAAACCTGAAGATGCCATGAAGAAGCAGCAAGCCATGATGCAGATGTATTCGCAGTATGGTGTGTCACCCCTCGGCGGCTGCCTGCCCATGCTCATTCAGTTCCCTATCTGGATGGCCATGTTCTTCTTCGTACCTAACGCCATACAGCTTCGCAGAGAATCGTTCCTGTGGATCGACGACCTCTCCACCTACGATCCCATCATCGAATGGGGCACGAATATCTGGGGTATCGGCGACCACCTCTCACTGACTTGTGTACTCTTCTGCGTCAGCAACGTGCTCTATTCCTATATGACCATGCGCCAGCAGAAAGACCAGATGGTAGGCCAGCAGGCAGAGCAGATGAAGATGATGCAATGGATGATGTACCTCATGCCCATCATGTTCTTCTTCATGTTCAACGACTACTCCAGCGGTCTGAACTTCTACTACTTCATCTCGCTCTTCTTCTCTGCCGCCATCATGTGGACGCTCCGCAAGACCACCAACGACGCGAAACTCCTCGCCATCCTTGAGGCCCGTTATAAGGAGAACAAAAATAATCCCACAAAGAAGACATCCGGCCTTGCAGCCCGCCTCGCCGCCATGCAGAAACAAGCCGAGGAGTTGCAGCGCCAGCGCCAGAACCAGCAAAAGAAGTAATGCAATGAGAAAGAGTATCATCCTAATCATACTAGTTACACTAGCCACACTAGTAAGAGCCCAAGACGAAGTGAAAATCGGCAAGCAGAATATCAAACTCTCCAGCGACCTGATGACCCCTGAGGCTCTTTGGGCCATGGGGCGTATTGGTACAGCAGAGGCCAATGCCGATGGAAGTAAGATTGTCTATCAGATAGGCTACTATAGTGTAAAGGCCAACAAGAGTCAGCAGAAGATTGCCATCATCAATGCCGATGGCACAGGCAACACCACGCTGACCACTGGCTCGAAGTCTGAGAGTGATCCCACATGGCTGAATGGCAAGATTGCCTTCCTCTCGGGAGGACAGCTCTGGACAATGAATGCCGACGGCTCAGACCGCAAGCAGATCTCCAAGACCACCAAGGACATCGAGGGCTTCAAGTTCTCCCCTGATGGCAACAAGGTCATCCTCCTCCATAGCATCGACTACCATGAGGTCATCCAGAAGAATCCCGACGATCTGCCCAAGGCCACAGGTCGTTTAGTGACAGACCTGATGTATCGCCACTGGGATCACTATGTGGAGAGCATCCAGCATCCCTATGTGTATGAAGTAAACAGCGATGGTATCGCTGCAAACGGAACGGATATCCTAGAGGGTGAGCCCTACGAATGTCCCATGGAACCCTTCGGCGGCATGGAGCAGCTGGCATGGAGTCCTGACTCAAAGACCATCGCCTATACCTGTCGCAAGAAGACAGGTCTGGCCTACTCTATCTCCACCGACTCTGATATTTATATATATAATATAGGTACGCGTGAAACGAAGAACCTCTGCAAGCCTGGGGGATATGTAGAGCCGGAGATTGATCCAACCACTTCAATGAAATATCAGAAGGTGAATGCCAAGGAGAACCTCGTCAACAATGTGGGCTACGACACCAACCCGCAGTTCTCGCCTGATGGTCAGTATATCGCCTGGCTATCAATGGAGCGCAATGGCTACGAGGCAGACCGTAACCGCCTGTGCTGCTACAACTTAGCCACTGGCGAAAAGAAATACCTGACAGAGACTTTCGACTCCAACGTCGATGCCTTCGTATGGAGCGACAACAAGGAGGCACAAATCTATTTCATCGGCGTCTGGCACGCTACAGAGAACCTCTACGCTGTCAACTGGAAGGGTGAACTGAAGCAGATTACCAACGACTGGGCTGACTTCGGATCACTGAGTCTGATGAACAACGGCAAGCAACTACTGATGGAGCGTCACAGTTTCCTGGCTCCTGCCGACCTCTACATCGTAACACCCAACTTCAAGAAACCCGAGAAGACAACCATCACCCAGCTGACCTTTGAGAACAAGCACATCCTCGACCAGTTGGCAAAGCCAACCGTACAACAGCGTTGGGTAAAGACCAGCGACGGGAAGGAGATGCTCACCTGGATCATCCTACCCCCGAACTTCGACGAGACGAAACAATACCCCACCCTGTTGTTCTGCGAGGGCGGTCCGCAGAGTCCTGTCTCACAGTTCTGGAGCTACCGCTGGAACTTCTTCATTATGGCTGCCCACGGCTATGTGATCGTGGCTCCCAATCGTCGTGGTCTGCCTGGCTTCGGACAGGAATGGCTAGAGGAGATCAGTGGTGACTGGACTGGTCAGTGCATGAGCGACTACCTCGCTGCCATTGACGATGCTGCCAATAACCTGCCATACGTCAATAAGGACAGGCTCGGAGCCGTAGGTGCCAGCTTCGGAGGTTTCTCCGTCTATTACCTCGCAGGTCATCATGACAAGCGTTTCAAGGCATTCATCTCCCACGATGGTGCCTTCAACCTCGCTGCGATGTATTTAGAGACAGAGGAGAACTGGTTCAGTAACTGGGAGTACGACGAGGCTTACTGGCATCGTCCGCAACTGCCCAACGCCAAGAAAACCTACCACGACTCTCCCCATAAGTACGTAGAGAACTGGGATACCCCCATCCTCTGCATTCACGGTGAAAAGGATTATCGCATCAACTACACCCAGGGTATGTCGGCCTTCAATGCTGCCAGAATGAAGGGCATCCCAGCAGAACTGTTGATTTTCCCTGACGAGAACCACTGGGTATTAAAGCCCCAGAATGGTATCCTCTGGCAGCGCACCTACTTCAACTGGCTCGATCGCTGGCTGAAGCAGTAAACTAACGCCCAATGTGCATCCGCAGGCCGAACTCGATGGAGGGTGCCAGCGGATGTTCCTTATAATAATGATCCAATTGAGTGCCGTCGCTGAAGTAATAGCCCAGCGACGGCTCTATATATGCCCCTAATAAAGAGGCAAAGGCATACTCTGCGCCAACAGCCGCATTGACAGACCACTGCCAAGGCTTCTTCCCCATATAGTCGCCATCCAGACTGACACTCACGCACTTCTCCACCATCGCCCCACCAGCGAGATAGACACTAAAACGATTAGCCGTCCATAGTTGCCAGGCCACACCCAAAGGCACACCAATATAGTGCAACCGCTGGCTATAGCTGATGTTCCTATAAAGCGGGAAGCTGAACTCCGAATAAAGACGGGTATAGCTGATGCCACTCATCAAAGCCAGACGAGGATGGAACTGATAATGCAGGCTCAGGCCAAAACGTATAGGTAGGCGATGCTTTGAGAGATGCTCAGTAACTGTATAGGACATAGCACTCTGAGTAGAATAATATTCATAATTTATTTGGTTAGAAGGATCATAATAAGTTTCACCCACTGTGTTCATTTTAGAGTATCGATACAGCTTATCAGTGTAAACAGAGTTGTTCGAAGCCAACAATCCTCCAGAGGCATTGAGGCCAATAGTCCATTTGCCAGCGTCAGAGGACTTTTTCGTGGTGGGGACGGAGGTAGGCTCTGGATACAATTCAGAAATCACATTGGGTGATCCATGATTCAGACTAAGAGAATCACGCGACTTGTCAGCGAGGTTTCTGTCCAATCCACTATTCTCTGCCTCAACAGAATCAGTGGGACAAATTCTTGATTCAGGCTTTGCCTCAGAATCAAGCGACCTGTTCTCCTGATTCTTGTCCCCCAGATTCTGCTGACTCTGCTTGTGAGAATGAACAGCCAACATCTGATATGAAGGAGCTTTCTTGACGACTGATTTCTTTTGGATATTCGACAATTCTGGTTTCTCTGAGACTTCATTTAAAACCTTTTCGGCCTCAGCGACAGTCTCATCATCTCCCCATTGATAGGCCACAAAGACACCCACCAGCGCCAATATCCCTGCTGCAGTAGCCCAAACCCAACGCTTCATTCGGGCCGTTTTTCTGGCAGGAACAGGCATTGGAGCTGGCTCAGGCTCTATCCCCAGCCGCTCGCAGATGGATTCCCAAAGCTCTGGAGGGGGCTCCACCTCATAGTTCTCCAGGCGCTTTCTCAGTCTTTCAGTCCAGTCGTCATTCATTGTCTTTCCTTCTTTAGTTCCTTGATTCTTCTTGCCAACAGTTGCTTTGCATAATAGAGTTGTGATGACGAGGTGCCCACCGTGACATTCAGCAGCTCTGCTATCTGTTTGTGTGAATAGCCCTCGAAGACATAGAGGTTCAGCACCGTGCGACATCCATCTGGCAACGAACTGACCAGTCGATGCAGTTCCTCTGGCGTAAGCATCTCTGTCTCAATGGTTTCGCTGTCGGATAGCTGAGCGACTGAGAACTCATTCATGTCTGGCTCTGCGATTCTCATGCCCAGCGTTGCCTTCAGCCGCTTGCGTTCCCTGAGGAAACAGAGGGCTTCGTTGACGACGATACGTCTCATCCACATCCTCAAGGCCGCCTCACCTCGATAGTCTAAGGTCGGCATCGACGCGAAGATCTTCACGAAACTCTCTTGCAGCACGTCCTTCGCATCACTCTCGGAAGGCACATAGCGGTAGCAGACCGATGACAGCTCACGGATGTACATCTGATAGAGCTGGCTCATCGCCCACTGGTCTTTCTGCCGTATGCGCTCAACGAGATTATCGACCATATACTTTATTCGTTCTACCTTTATAATGTCAAAAGTACGGAAATCTTGGAAGGGGACGCTATCTTTTTAGATTCTTTAACGCAATTTCTTCCAAGATTTCCCGTTTTTCATCATTATAAGGGTGAAACATTCAATAAAAACGTATATGAAGAAAAACAGTATTCTATGTATGAGCCTGCTTCTGCTGATGGTGGCAGGATGCAGCAACGACGATGAAGGTAGCGGATATATCACTCCCAACAGTCTGTTAGGGAAATGGGAAGCTGCTCATCGCAGCAACAATCCTGACGTGTTCGACACTGCTGACATGTGGGAATTCATCTTCTTGGCCGATGGTACAGGCGTCTCTGACATCAGCACAAGACAGTTCAAGTATGAAATCAAGGGCAATCACATCCTCCTGCACTTCCTTAAAAGCGAGACATATTACGGACAAGTGGAGTATGAATTCGAGATAGAATCCTATTCGTACGACCTCATGGAATGGGAAGAGATTAACCTCGGCTACCCAGGCAACAATACCCAGCACCTGAAATTCTACCGCTCAAAAGGTGGCATAAACTTCATAGAGCCACACAACTAATAAAATTGAACGTATGAAAAAGAAAGATGTATTCAATAATATCAAATAATACAATGAAAAGAATCTGCCAACTATTAGGAATGACAGTCGTGCTGAGTTGCGGACTGCAATCATGTTCCTCTTCGGAGGACGATGTGGATCTTGGAGAGGCCAAGAAAGTCGTGAATATGTTGTCGGAGTCTGTTCCCATAGAACTGACCACAGAGCAACAGGTGTTTGCCAACGACAACAACCAGTTCACGCTCAACTTCCTGAAGACCGTCAACGAGATGGATCGTAGCGGCAAGAGCTTTATCTATTCACCCCTGAGTATCACCTACGTCTTAGGTATGGTGAACGATGCTGCCGTAGGTGAAACGGAAAGGGAGTTGGAGCAGACACTTGGTTTCCATGAGGGAGGTATCCAGGCTGTGAATGAGTACTGCAAGAAACTGATCGACGGCCTGCCAAAGGTGGACAACAAGGTGACGCTCAACATCGCCAATGCCATCTTCCTGAACAAAGGCTGCACGCTGAAGCCACAGTTCACGCAGGACATGCAGACCTATTATGATGCTAAAGCCGAGGCTCTCGACTTCAAGGCAGCTGAAACCCTCGACCATATCAACGGCTGGTGTAATGAGAAGTCCAATGGTATGATACCAACCATCCTGGATGGAGTAGACCCCTCGATGGTGTCGTACCTGCTAAATGCCATCTACTTCAAGGCAGACTGGGCCTCGAAGTTCGACCAGAAGAACACTAAGGAAGAAAGCTTTACCACAGAAAATGGCAAAACAAACATACCAATGATGCACCAGAATGTACTTATTCAGTATATTAACAACAGTATGTTCTCTACTGTCAAGATTCCCTATGGCAATGGTATGTGGAATATGATGGTTATGTTGCCAGAGGAAGGATATACTACAGACGATATCATCAACCATTTGTCAGCATTAGGCCTTAACGCTATAGAAGGAGCTTTCTGTGAAATAGTAGATGGAATAGCAACGATGAGCGTAAAAAGCTTTAGTCCCTATGAGGTGGATTTGAAGTTGCCACGCTTTGAGACATCATCAGATACAGATAAGCTCGATACTGGAGAACCCAATAAAATGAAAGGTCTCATAAGTATCATGCAAAAGATGGGCATCAATCGGGCTTTCATCGATGGTTTGGCAGAGATTCCCAACATGTGTGAATATCCTCTCTATATCGCCATGATGCGCCAGAAGGCTAAGATCAAGGTAAACGAAGAAGGCTCGGAAGCTGCTGCTGTTACTGTGGCTGGTGTAACGTTTAAATCTGCAAGCGGCCCCATTGAGTATCCCAAGGCCACCTTCCACGCCAATCGTCCCTTCGTTTATGTCATCCAAGAAGCCTCCTCTGGCGTTATCCTCTTCGTTGGCAAGTTTACGGGTAAATGAGTGTATCAAATATCTTTACAAAATTAAATTAATCAGGACTCACTCGGAGTTTGCAGGCAGGAAAGTGGGAGTTTCCTGCCTGCAAAGTCAGACTTTCCTGCCTGTAAACTCCGACTTTGGTTAGCCTAAAATCTAGACAATCATAAATCATTGATAATCAAGAATATACAGTTCTGCACGAAGCAAGCTTTATGATTGTAATTTTTCTTTACACAATCGTATTAATTCATGTGTTATTGAGAATAGTTACTGGAACGCAAAGGCTTGGACCTACTTTTTCGTTTTTTGAAGGATTTCTTCATTAATCTTCCAAAATAGCTTTCTTTATACAAACTTTTTTCGTAACTTTGCAGCCAAATTAAGAAAATAACCCATTAAAATGACACAAGCAATTCAAAAGACTCTCAGAGACTCTGCCGGCATGCGGTGGACGGCTCTGTTGCTGCTGGCACTGGCTATGTTCTGCAGCTACATCTTTATGGACATCCTCTCTCCCATCAAGGACCTGATGCAGGAGACGCGCGGCTGGGACTCCACCGCCTTCGGCACGATGCAGGGCTCCGAGGTGTTCCTCAACGTTTTCGTGTTCTTCCTCATCTTCGCCGGCATCATTCTCGACAAGATGGGCGTGCGCTTCACAGCCGTTCTCTCGGCAGTTGTCATGCTCGTAGGAGCCTGCGTGAAATGGTATGCAGTCAGCGAATCATTCATGGGAAGCGGCTTGGAGACATGGTTCACCAATAACCTCAATTACATACCCATATTCGATGAATTAGGAGTAAGCCCATTCTACGAGGGCATGCCAGCATCGGCGAAGTTTGCAGCCTGCGGTTTCATGATCTTCGGCTGCGGCTGTGAGATGGCTGGTATCACCGTTTCGAGAGGTATCGTGAAGTGGTTCAAGGGTCGTGAGATGGCTTTGGCCATGGGTTCTGAGATGGCGTTAGCTCGTCTGGGAGTTGCAACCTGTATGATATTCTCACCATTCTTCGCACGTCTTGGTGGTGAGATTTCCGTCACTCGTAGCGTTGCCTTCGGCGTAGTGCTCATGTGCATCGCCCTGATTATGACCATCGTCTATTTCTTCATGGACCAGAAACTCGACTCGCAGACAGGCGAAGCCGAGGAGAAGGACGATCCGTTCAAAGTCAGCGATATCGGCAAGATTCTCAGCGACAGCGGCTTCTGGATTGTCGCCCTGCTCTGCGTACTCTACTACTCGGCTATCTTCCCCTTCCAGAAGTACGCCGTCAACATGCTACAGTGCAACCTCACGCTGACGCCTCCCGATGCCGAGTCTTTCTGGGCTTCGTCATCAGTGACCATCGTTCAGTATGTCATCATGCTCATCGTGGCTGCCGCAGGCTTCGCCTCGAACTTCCAGAAGAAGGCCAACATGAAGTACGGTCTGCTGGCCATATCGATTATCTCGCTCATCACCTATTGTTATATGGGCTTCATGCGCCAGTCGGCAGAGTCCATCTTCGCCGTGTTCCCACTGTTGGCCGTGCTCATCACACCCATCTTGGGCTCGTATCTCGACCATCATGGCAAAGCAGCCTCGATGCTCGTGTTGGGTTCGTTGTTGCTTATCGGCTGTCACCTGACATTCGCCTTCGTGTTACCTATGTTCAAAGGCAGTGCCGTGGGAGGCATCATCATCGCCTATGCCACAATTCTCGTGCTGGGTGCCTCGTTCTCACTCGTACCCGCAAGCCTCTGGCCCTCAGTACCTAAGCTTGTTGACGCTAAAGTGATTGGTTCAGCCTATGCCCTTATCTTCTGGATCCAAAATATCGGCCTATGGCTATTCCCCCTGCTCATCGGTAAGGTGCTCGATGCCACCAATCCCGGTGTGACCGATCCCACGAAGTTCGACTACACCGCCCCGCTGGTGATGCTTGCATGCCTCGGCGTAGCCGCCCTCATCCTTGGCTTCGTTCTGAAAGCTGTCGACAAGAAGAAAGGCATTGGCCTTGAACTACCGAATATACAGAAGTAAGACAGATGAACTCTTGTTTTTAGACAGAAGAACATAAGAAACATAAGGGCTGCGCCAAGAAAAGAAATGATATGAACTTATGTTCTTATGTCTAAACATAAAATAGAATATGTATGAAGATAGGATTCGACAACGAGAAATACCTCAAGATACAGTCTGAGCATATTAAGGAGCGTATCGCCCAGTTCGACGGCAAGCTATATATGGAGTTAGGTGGCAAGCTCTTCGATGACCACCACGCCTCTCGCGTGCTCCCTGGGTTCAAGCCCGACTCCAAACTCCGTATGCTCGCCCAGCTGAGAGACTCCATTGAGATCGTGATTGTGGTCAGTGCCGACGACATTGAGAAGAACAAGGTACGTGCCGACCTTGGCATCACCTACGACGAGGATGTGCTCCGTCTGCGCGACGAATTCATGCGCCGTGACTTCATGGTGGGTTCTGTCGTTATCACCCACTACCACGGTCAGCATGCTGCCGACCAGTTCCGTCACCGCCTGGAGCGAGAGGGTATCAAATCGTATATCCACTACCCCATCGACGGCTATCCCCACAATGTGGAACTCATCGCCTCCGATGAAGGTTTTGGCAAAAACGACTACGTGAAGACCTCTCGTCCTCTCGTCATCGTGACGGCCCCAGGCCCTGGCAGTGGTAAGATGGCGACCTGTCTGTCACAGCTCTACAACGAGAACAAACGAGGCATCCGTGCCGGCTATGCCAAGTTTGAGACCTTCCCTGTGTGGAACCTACCTCTGAAGCATCCCATAAACATCGCCTACGAGGCAGCCACTGCCGATCTGAACGATGTGAACATGATTGACCCCTTCCACCTCGAAGCATACGGCAAGACGGCCATCAACTACAATCGCGACATCGAGATCTTCCCTGTGCTGAACGCCCTCTTCGAAGGCATCTATGGCGAGAATCCCTATAAGTCACCTACGGACATGGGGGTCAACATGATTGGCTTCTGCATCAGCGACGACGAGGTATGCTGTCAGGCCAGCCGCGACGAGATTATCCGCCGTTTCTACGATGCCACGAACAAGATGGCCGACGGTGCAGACAACGAGAGTGAAGTAAACAAGATCCGACTGCTCTTTAATCAGGCAAAGATCTCCACTGCTACACGAAAAGTTACGGTGGCGGCCTATGAGAAGAAGATTCAGAGCGGACATACCTCTGCAGCCATCGAACTGGAAGACGGCACCATCATCACATCCAAGTCATCTCCCCTTTTGGGATGCAGTGCAGCCCTGCTACTGAATGCCACGAAGTATCTGGCAGGAATCGACCACGAGGCCAAACTCATCTCGCAGAGCCTCATCGAACCCGTGCAGAAGACGAAGACAGAATATCTGGGTGCCAGGAACCCACGACTGCATACTGACGAGGTTCTTGTAGCCCTCTCTGTTCTCTCCCAGCACGACGAGAATTGCCGAAAGGCTCTGGAACAGTTGCCGAAGCTGCGCAACTGTCAGGTTCACTCCACTGTGATGCTCAGCGAGGTAGACCGAAAGATCTTCAAGAAACTCGGTTGCGGCCTCACCTGCGATCCAGTGAAGAAGAAGTAAAATGGCAGAGGCTATCCGACAACGGCTCAACGACTCTCCTTTCGCAAGATGGACTGTCCTATTCATCGTGGCCACAGCCATGATGATGGGGTATTTCGTCAACGACGTGATGTCGCCCTTAGAGACCTTGCTGGAGGCTTCGCCGGCTGAAGGCGGACTGGGCTGGACGCCAGGCGACTACGGATTCTTCTCTGGTGCAAGCGGACTGATCAACGTATTCCTGCTGATGCTCTTCTTCTCAGGACTCATCCTCGACAAGATGGGCATCCGCTTTACTGGTATACTGTCATGCTCACTGATGCTTCTCGGCACACTCATCAAGTATTACGCTGTCACTGCAGGCTTTCCGCCATCAGCTGTTGTCAACTTTTCAATTTTCACTATTCATTTCTCACTTCCAACATCCGTGGCAGTGGCCTCGCTCGGTTTTGCCGTTTTCGGAGTGGGTTATGAAATGACAGGCATCACCGTCTCAAAGGCAATGGTGCGCTGGTTTACAGGCCACGAACTGGCTCTTGCCATGGGCCTCCAACTGGCTATGGCACGCCTCGGCACTGCCGCCGCTCTGAGCATCTCAGCTCCTATCGCGCGCCACTTCACCCTTTCCTCGCCCTTATTATTGTCGCTTTCCTTCCTCATCATCGGCCTACTGGCCTTCCTCGTCTTCTGCGTCATGGACCGCCGCCTCGATAGTACTCTGAGAACTCCGAATACCCAGAGTTCTCCGATTTTTTCCGATGATGACGAATTCCATCTCTCTGATATCACTATCACGCTCCGCAATCCGGGTTTCTGGCTCATTACGCTATTCTGTGTGCTTTTCTATTCAGCCGTCTCACCTTTCCTGAAGTTCTCCACAAAACTGATGGTGATGAAATACGGCGTCGATCCAGACCTTGCAGGTTTCTTCTCATCGATAGCGCCCTTCGGCACCATCCTGATGACACCACTTTTCGGTCTTATCTACGACCGTTACGGCAAAGGAGTCACCCTCGTCATTACTGGCGCCCTGATGCTCACCGCCGTACACTTCGCCTTCTCGATGCCTATGCACAGCAGTACCATTGCCATTGCCCTGATGGTAGTCCTCAGTATTGGCTACTCTTTGGCACCCGCCGCCCTTTGGCCCTGTGTGCCGAAGATCATCCCCCTGAAATGCCTCGGCACAGCCTACTCGATGATCTTCTTCATCCAGAACTTCGGCCGTGCCATCATCCCCATGTTCGTCGGAAAAGCCAATGAGACCGACCCCACCTACGAGACCTCCATGCTCATCTTCGGCTTCACCGCCCTCGGTGCCGTCCTCATCGCCATAGCCATGCTTTACGTCGACCGCAAAAAATCCTACGGTCTACAACTCCCTAACATCAGGAAGTAGCAGACTTCCGGATATTAGGGAGTTTAGTTTGAGATAATTAAGCTTTTCTAAAACTGAAAACGGGCAACTAATGGCAGGTGGTCACTGAAACCCTTTCGCTGATAGTTCATACCCTTATAGGTGCGACGGGGTAGATAGCCCCCGTAGAATTTGTCCTTCTCCAACAGGAACTTGGGGGAATGGATCATAACCGTCTCCACCTTATTATATAGATAAGGCGACACCAGGATATGGTCGAGACTGTTCCACTCGCCCTTATAACGGTAAGTTCCACGCACACCATAACGGCCTGGAGCATTCTTGCTGATATTCCTCAGGTCGTGCTGGCAGATGCGCTGCAAGGCCGGAGAGTCGTGGTAGTCGTTGAAGTCGCCACTGATCAGGATCTTGGCGTCAGGCGAGAGCGCCCGTACGGAGTCAACGGCCTGCAACAGACGGTCGGCGGCTTGCAGACGGAAAGGCCGACTGGCCTTCTCGCCTCCATTACGGCTCGGAGCATGGACGACGAACACATGAAGCGTGTCGCCCGTCACCAGTTGTCCACAGGCATAGAGGATGTCACGCGTGGGGCGCATGCCCTCTATCGTCTCTACACGCAGGCCGTAGGACCGAATCAGTGAGAAGGTGTAGGGCGAATACATTAGTGCCACATCCACGCCACGGGCATCGGGTGACTGCGTCATCACATACTCATACCCTGCATTCCTCAACACCGAACGCTTGGTCAGGTCAATAAGCGTCTGGTCGTTCTCCACCTCGCAGAGAGCAACCAGGTCGGGAATACCGTCATCTACCGTGGAGAGGATGGACTTGCCGATGCGATCCAACTTCTTCCAATAACGTTTCTCCGTCCAGTGGCGGGTAGCGTCGGGAAGGAATTCTTCATCTTGTTTACCTTCGTCGTGACGGGTATCGAAAATGTTCTCTACATTATACTCCACAAACGTGAAGACGGAGAGTAGCAGTGAAAAAAGTATCGTCATTTAACAAACCTTTTCAAGTCGTTTCATCATCGCAAACATGAAGATCGCTGCCACAAGGCAGACACCGAGGAAGACACTCCAGCACACCCAGAGTGGAACAGCACCCCACAGCAGTCCTCCGACCACGACGAGCTGGTTGCCGATGGCAGTGGCCACAAACCAACCACCCATCATCATACCCTTATATTTCGGTGGTGCCACCTTCGACACGAAGGAGATACCCATCGGCGACAGTAACAACTCTCCGAATGTCAGCACCAGATAGACCATGATCAGCAGGTTGGGTGTCACGTCTGCCACATGCTTGCCAACGGGATTACCATCGGCATCCATCATCGTCTCTGGCGTAGGCAGACCAAACGATCCGAACGCCATTAGCGCATATGCCACAGCTGCCACAATCATACCGTAGGCAATCTTTCGAGGCGCAGAGGGCTCCTTGCCCTTAGCAGCCAGCCATCCGAAGATGGCCATCGAGACAGGTGTCAGCGCCACCACGTAGAAGGGGTTGAACTGCTGGAAGATCGGAGCAGAGACGGATATGCTACCATTCTCATCATACTGTAGGAAGAGAAAAGCCAATGCGATTGCAATCACAACAGCCGATATGGCCTTACCCTTACCTGTCTTCGACTGGAAAAGCGAGAACAGGGCATAGACAATGAAGATGACGGCCACGAGGTTCCATACGTTGAAGCACATGGCTTGCAGGCCGTCAGCCGACTGTGCCGTAAACTCATCTGCGAAATACGTCAGCGACAGACCGTTCTGGTGGAAGGCCATCCAGAAGAAGATTACCACAGCGAACACCAAGCAGAGTGCCACAATGCGCTGTTTGGTCTCTTCCTTCGTCAGCTCCTCGGCAGGTGCAGCCGTATCGGCAGCCTTCGCCTTCTTCGTGCCACCTTCAGTATGACGGAACGTCGAACGGAAAGCATAGTAGATGGCAATGGAGAGGATCAACGAAGCACAAGCCACGGCGAACGAGAAGTGATAGGCATCGTTAGACGAGTAGCCTAATGCAGTCTCTGCATACTCCTTGATCTTGATGGCTGCCGTCGGAGCAAACAGGGCACCGATGTTGATGGCCATGTAGAAAATGGAGAAGCCGGAATCGCGCTTGTCCTTATACTGCTCATCATTATAAAGATCACCGACCATCACCTGCAGGTTGCCCTTAAAGAGGCCTGTTCCGAAGCCGATGAGCAACAATGCGGCGAGCATCACCACCAGTGCCGTCGTGTCGCCTCCGAGGGGCACTGACAACAACAGGTAGCCTCCAAACATGATGACAATACCTGTTGTCACCATCTTACCGAAGCCGAACTTGTCGGCCATGATACCACCAATGAGTGGGAAGAAATACACTAACATGAGGAACGCACTGTAAATGGTGCCGGCCAAAGCGGGCGACAGTCCGTAGTTTGCTCTCAAAAACAAGGCGAAGACGGCCAACATAGTGTAGTAGCCGAAACGCTCGCCAGTGTTGGCAAGTGCCAACGCGAATAGTCCTTTTGGTTGTCCTTCAAACATAGTTGTTGTTATTTAATTTTTGAATTCTTGGTTCTGATAATATCAAAAAGGTACGTAAGTTTCACCACGATGTTACCGAAGTTCGAACGACCGAAATAGTCGCGCTTCGTGTTGCCGTAGATGTTACCCAGACCATAATAGTAGCGACCCTCGACAATGAAGTGGCCCACGTGGCGGTTGCTGAACTCCAGTCCGGCACCTGCGGCGATACCGTAATCCAATGAGTTCTCTATAGCCATACTATCCTGAGCCACGACGGTTGACGACCTTTTGCCGTAATACGACACAATATCCTTGGCATCGAAGTTCGTTTCAACCTGATCATTCAGATAGAAACCCACTTGAGGGCCCAACTGAATAAAGAACTGCAAACCGTTTCTCTCCCTACCCCATCCGAGGCGCGCCAACAGCGGCACCTGCAGGTAGTTTATCTTTCTGGAGTAGTTGAGTGTCTGCGACGGGTCGGTATGCAGGGGTACGGGCTGATCTTCCTTGTCGAGAATGTCTTCCTTCCAACCCAACTGCGTATAGTTCATCTCTGCCACCAAAGCACAGATGCTGTTGAAGTACTTTTCACAGGTATAACGGGCCGAAAGTCCAAACGTAGGACCGTTGAGCCACGTCTGCGGCACTGTGGGAACAAACGCTACGTTACTCATCGACACACCGCCGTTCACACCCACAGCCAGATCTGTGCGGTAATCTCCAACCTGAGCATAAGACTGCGTCGTGAAACATAAGAGATGAGTCAAAAAGATAACCACGCAAGCCCTAAAACGGTAACTTGCTTTCCCACATAATACCACAGCTTTCGCAGACTTCACGGATTAACTGACTTTAGTATTTGTAGATTTCTTTCGTGTGCTGCGGGGTATAGTGAACGAGTAGCAGCGTCCGGTTGCGCAGGCCACCGTTACCATAGCGCTCAAACTTCAGAGGTGTCTGAATGGGTGGATAACCGAACATCCCCTCTGCCCCGTTAAAGGACTTACCATACTTATTAAGTCCCTTCAGGAAGAAATAGGCATGGTCGAAGCCCGTTATGGCAAACCGCGGCAGCAGGTTTTGCATGTCACAACGGAAGTACTGACGGTACTTACGCTCAAAAGACTGTGTATCAACAGTCAGTGGATTGTAGTAGAACACAGTGGGGATATAGGTGTTGTAAGCGTAGAAGCTCTCCAAATACCTGTTGGTATAGAGCAGCCAGTCAGAATAGCCGAACAGGGTGATATCAAGGTCAGACTCGTTGGCCTTCAGGCCGTTGAGTTTTGAGATGGCAACACCCAACTCCTGAGAACGACCAGTATTGAGCACCACCACGTTGGGCTTCGTGCGGCTGAACGCCTTAGAGAAGTTTGTCTCACCCGATTTCAGATTTGTCACCACACACTCCTGGCCGCGTTGCTCCAACTGCCGACGGAGACTGAAAGTAAAAACGCCCTTTTTGCTGGTGGAGTCGTTGCAGTCGATGACAATGGTATGACAGTTCTTGAATTGTTCCAGATACCGACTGATCGATGCCTCGCTGACATCGTTCTGCGACTGCCATATCTGGAAAATATTGCGGTTGGTGGTCAACTGCGGTGCACTGATGGAGAACGGTATCACCAAACGGATGTCGTGACGGTTCACGAAATCAGACAAGGCTGCCACGTGCTTCGAGTAAAGGGGACCGATAATGAGATCGCACTTTGCAGCAGCAGGATCGGACAGAACCTCATTGATGTCCGTATTCTCAGCGGCATTCCAGGTATGCACGTCGATCGACACGCCCTGTTTCTTCAGACTGTCGCAGGCCATAAGCACGCCACGATAATATTCCGTCATGCGACGACCATCGCCGTTGATATCGTGCAACGGCAGCATCACCCCTAGCCGGACAGCCCTTTTACGGACGTCGTCGACAGCCCTTGCCTTTTCCGCATCCCGACGGGCCTTGGCCGCTTTCTCTGCCTCAGCAGCCTCAAGTTCTGCCTTGGAATAGGGTATCCTCAGCACAGCATCCTTCCTCAACTCGTAGTCAGGCGCGTTCATTTCTGGATTGGCCTTGATCAGCTCCTCGATGGTAATACCGTACATCCGGGAGATGCCGAAGATGGTTTCCTTTTTCTTAACCTGGTGCTGACAACGAATCTTCGACTGTTGGGCAGACACAATCCCTGGGGAAAGGGTCAGCAACGACAGCAATAAAATATATCTTAAAAGTCGTTTCATAAACTCTAAAATTATCAATTTCGCCCACAAAAGTACAAAATAATTGTGAATTATACACAAGCAACAACAAATTTTTCACCATTCCCTATTCACTATTCACTTATTTTTACTAACTTTGCACATTCAAGACAGTAAAAAATGAGCATCAAACAATTCATACCCGCACTCCTGACAGTGCTCATACCCATCACGGCCACGGCACAGGACGTTTACCCGAAAGTGTCGCCAACAGCTACCTATACCGACGAAGAAGGTGAACCCGCAGAAAGTACCGAGGAAAATCCACAAATCAACGGACAAGCACCACTGTCCGTGAATTTCTACGCCAATCCATCGAATATGGAGGGCTACAACCCCGTCTACGAATGGCATTTCCGTACGGAGGGCGAAGAGAAGGACTTCATGGTGCGTTACGAAGAGAACACCGAATACACCTTCACCACCGCAGGCACGACACGTGTCACTCTGAAAGTCAACCTCGGACAGGAACTGGAACTCGACTCCATCGTGTTCAGCGTGACCGTCAGCGAGAGCAAGCTACTATTCCCCAATGCCTTTTCACCCAACGGCGACAATCGTAACGATACATACAAGGCCAAAGAATACCAGAGCATCGTGGAATTCCACGCCTATATCTTCAACCGTTGGGGACAGAAGCTCTACGAGTGGACAGACCCAGCTGGAGGCTGGGACGGCACCTACAACGGCAAGGACGTGAAGGAGGGTGTCTATTTCGTTCTCGTGAAGGCAAAAGGTGCCGACGGCATAGAGTACAATATCCGTAAAGACGTAAACCTGCTACGTGGCTATATCGAAGGCAGTTCCAACAACGAATAGGCCCGTCATGAAAGAAGAGACAAGCATCAAAGTCTTCGGTGCACGCGTACATAACCTGAAGAATATCGACGTCACCATACCCCACCACTCCCTGACCGTCATCACCGGACTCAGTGGTTCGGGAAAGTCAAGTCTGGCCTTCGACACCATCTTCGCAGAAGGACAGCGCCGTTATATAGAAACCTTCTCGGCATACGCACGTAATTTCCTCGGAGGCATGGAACGGCCAGACGTAGACAAGATAACCGGTCTGTCGCCCGTCATCAGTATAGAACAGAAAACCACCAATAAGAACCCGAGGTCCACCGTGGGCACCACCACAGAGATTTACGACTATCTGAGATTGCTCTTCGCACGTGCCGGTAGGGCATACAGCTACGCCACAGGTGAGGAGATGGTGAGATATACTGAGGAAAAAGTGCTCGACATGATTACACACAACTATGCCGGTCATCGAATCTATATCCTTGCCCCACTAGTACGCAGCCGTAAGGGTCACTATCGTGAGCTCTTCGAATCGATGCGACGGAAAGGCTATCTGAACATCCGTGTAGACGGGGAGATGATGGAACTGACACGGGGCATGAAGGTGGACCGATATAAGAACCACGATATAGAGGTGGTCATAGACAAGGGGAGCGCAGATGATCTCGAACGTCTGAAGAAAAGCGTCAGCATCGCCATGAAAGAAGGTGACGGGCTGATTATGATCTTAGACAAAGACACGGGCAGCATCAAGCATTACTCTAAACGACTGATGTGTCCGACAACGGGCATAAGTTACTCTGATCCTGCACCTAACAATTTCTCATTCAACTCACCACAAGGGGCCTGTCCTCATTGTAAGGGTCTTGGAGTCATCAACCAGATAGACCTTGAGAAAGTCATCCCTAACCGTAGTCAGACTATCTATAACGGCGGTATTGTACCCCTTGGGAAATACAAGAACCAGATGATCTTCTGGCAGGTAGAGGCCATACTCAAGAAGTATGACTGCAACCTGAAGACGCCTATCTCAGAACTGCCCGACGAGGCAATGAGAGAGGTCTTATACGGCTCACTCGAGAACGTGCGGATTGACAAGGAGATCGTACATACCACCAGCGACTACTTCGTCACCTTCGACGGTATCATCAAGTATCTGCGTAACGTGATGGACAACGATGACTCAGCTTCCGGACAGCGATGGGCGGACCAATTCCTCGCAGAGTGCGAGTGCCCGGAGTGCCACGGACAGCGCCTGAACCGTGAGGCTCTCTCCTACCGCATATGGGACAAGAACATCGCCGAACTCGCCTCCATGGACATCAGCGAGTTACGAGAGTGGCTTGACCACGTGGAGGATCACCTCGACAGCCAACAAAGAAAAATCGCCACCGAAATCCTTAAAGAGATTCGTACGCGTCTCGAGTTCCTGCTCGAGGTAGGTCTTGACTACCTCTCTCTCAACCGCCAGTCGGCATCACTTTCCGGAGGAGAGAGTCAGCGCATACGTCTCGCCACACAGATAGGATCACAGCTTGTCAACGTGTTGTATATCCTTGATGAGCCCTCCATCGGTCTGCATCAGCGAGACAACCAGCGTCTCATAAACTCCCTTAAGCAGCTGCGCAACCTCGGTAACACCGTCATTGTGGTGGAGCATGACGAGGACATGATGCGCCATGCCGACTGGATCATTGACATTGGACCAAAAGCCGGACGAAAGGGCGGTGAGGTCGTCTTCCAGGGTACCCCAGCCGATCTCATAAAGAGTGATACACTAACCGCTCAGTATCTGAATGGAAAACTGACAGTTGATGACGTTGATGGTTCAAGAAGGCATGCAGACCAATCACCTGTCAACGTCATCAAACTATCCGGCTGTTCCGGTAATAACCTCAAGCATATCGACGTCAGCTTCCCCCTCGGCAGGCTCATCCTCGTAACGGGCGTCAGCGGCTCTGGCAAGTCTACACTCATCAACGAGACGCTGCAGCCCATTCTCTCGCAGCATTTCTACCGCTCACTCAAGCGCCCGATGCCATACGATAGCATAGAGGGACTCGAGCATATCGACAAGGTGGTCTGCGTCGACCAGAGTCCCATCGGTCGTACGCCCCGTTCCAACCCAGCCACATATACCGGCGTATTCGCTGACATACGATCTCTTTTCGTCAACCTCCCTGAGGCCAAGATCCGGGGATACAAGCCTGGCCGGTTCTCATTCAACGTCAAGGGTGGACGTTGCGAGACTTGTGGCGGCAATGGCTATAAGACCATAGAAATGAACTTCCTGCCCGACATACAGGTGCCCTGTGAGGTCTGTCACGGCAAACGTTATAATCGTGAAACACTCGAGGTAAGATATAAGGGAAAGTCGATTGCCGACGTGCTCGACATGACCATCAACCAGGCCGTGGAGTTCTTTGAGAACGTGCCCGACATCCTCCGCAAGATAAAGACCATACAAGACGTAGGACTCGGCTACATAAAGGTAGGACAGCCCTCAACCACCCTTTCCGGTGGTGAGAGCCAGCGGATAAAACTGGCCGCAGAACTCTCGAAGAAAGATACCGGCAAGACAGTATATATCCTCGATGAACCCACAACTGGCCTCCACTTCGAGGACATACGCATCCTCATGCAGGTGTTGCGGAAACTCGTGGACAGAGGGAATACGGTCATCATCATCGAGCACAACCTCGATGTAATCCGTCAGGCCGACTGGATCATAGACATGGGGCCGGAGGGCGGTCGTAATGGCGGTCAGATTCTATCAGCAGGTACCCCCGAAGAGGTGGCAAAGAGCAAAAAAGGCTATACCCCGCAGTTTATAGCCGCGGTTCTGGAAGGTAACAACCGCGACAAAAACGGTGAGTGATCTGGCGGTCGTCACCCAGATAGACATAACGCTCCAAACGCTGAAGCAGAGAATAGTTGTCGTGTTTCAGGTCGCTGTCATCAATAACAAGCGCATCAAACTCATAGCCAGGTTCAAAGCTGCCCACACGGCCAAAGAACCTGCCGGCAGACTTTGTGGCAAGCCAGAAGGCCTCGGAGAGCGTGAGGAATGGTTTGGAGTGGTCCCGCTGATAGACGGTCTTGCTCACCTGAATGGCAAACACCATCATGCGGAAGATGTTCAGGTCATGGCCGCCGCTGATATCGCTCCCAAGACCTACGGGCACGTCCTCTTCGATGAACGTACGGATAGGTGCCAGGCCAGAGGCGATGTTCAGGTTCGACGTGGGGCAATGAGCAACCATCACCCCTCGGCGCTTCATCAGTTCCAATTCCTCCCCGGCAGTCCATACGCAGTGGGCCATCACAGTAGGCGTCTGTCCGAACAGTCCGTAGCGATCATAGGCGTCGCCATAGCTGGTGCTTTCTTTCTCGAGCGACTGCACCCAAGCTATCTCGGAAGTATTCTCAGAGAGATGTGACTGCACGGGCAGACCGTATTGGGCAGCCAACTCGCCACAGGCCTTCAGCATGTCTGGCGTACACGACGGTACGAAGCGCGGGGTGATGATAGGACGCACCAGCCCATCAGGACTGTTGAATTCTGAAATAAGCGCCTCTGTGCCGCTTACCATCTCATCCACAGACTCAATAAGGCCATCAGGACAATTGCGGTTCATGGCTACCTTTCCCACCAAGGCACCCATGCCGGCCTCCTGGAAGAGGTGCATGAGCAGACGGGTGCTCTCAGTATGAACGGTAGCGAAGACACAGGCCCGCATGGTACCGAAGCGCCATAGGTCGCGAACAAAGCGGCTGTACATCCGACGGGCATAGGCTTCGTCGGTATATTTCATCTCCTCCGGAAAGGTGTAGTTCTCGAGCCACGGCAGTAGTTCCAGGTCCATGGCAATCCCTTGGTTGCGGTACTGCGAAGCATGCACGTGCATATCGTTCATGGCGGGAATAAGCAGACAGTCACCGAAATCGGTAACCTCTGCCCCCTCACAACCAAGCGAGGACAGGTTGGCGGCAACACCTGCCACCACCCCGTCCTCGACGGCTATATAGCCATTCTCCAATACTTCGAACTGGCTGCGTTCAGGGGTAAAAAGAATATGAGCCTTGTAAACCTTCCTCACAGCCCTGCAGCAGCAATCCAGTGATAGATACAACTCATGATACCGAAGAGGGCGATGCCAACAGTGCAGACGGCAAGGGCTGTCTTGGTGTTGCGGTCGCTCTCGAAGGTCGGCAGTGGCGTATCGGTCTTCGTAATATACATAGCCTTGACGATCAGCAGATAGTAATAGAGTGAGATGACCGTGTTGACCAGTGCGATAAAGACCACAAAGTAGGCAGCTGCACTACCCTGCTCTGCTGCGGCCATGAACACGAAGAACTTCGAGAACATGCCTGCGAAGGGCGGGATGCCTGCCAGTGAGAAAAGGGCCAGCGTCATGAGGAACGACAATTTCGGGTTCGTCTGATAGAAGCCGTTATAGGCAGCCATGTCCGTACGTCCGCCATTCTCCTGCTCCACCACGTTGATGACGGTAAAGACAGCCATATTGGCCACAATATAGACGAGCACGTAGTACGACAGTGCTGCCACACCCATCTGAGAGTTACCCACCACGGCAAGCATGATATATCCAGCCTGTGAGATCGATGAGAAGGCCATGAACCGCTTGAGCTCCGACTGACGGATGGCGAAGAGGTTAGCCACTGTGATGGAGAGCACGATGACGATATAAAGCAGGTACTCCCAATAATAGACCAGAGGCTGGAACACCTTTATCAAGATGATGCACAGTGTCAGAGCTGCTGCACCCTTGGAGATAACACTCAGATAACCCGTCACCGGCGTGGGTGCTCCTTCGTAGGTGTCGGCCGTCCAGAAGTGGAAGGGCACGAGCGATATCTTGAAACCAAGACCGCTGAAGAAGAACACCAGACCCATGATGGCAAGAGGCGAAACGGTAATTGTGGCTGCCACGTCATCGAAGTAGAGCGTACCAACGGCAGCATAGATGAACGAGATGCCATAGAGCATCACACCACTGGAGAATGTTGCCACGAGGATATACTTGGCGGCACCCTCTGCTGAATTCTGCTTCCACTTGTCGAGTGCCACCATACAGGCAAGGGGCACAGAGGCTGTCTCCAGTCCGAGGAAGAACAGCAGGAAGTTACCGCTTGACATCATGATAAACATACCAAGCAGAGTGGACAGGAGGAGCATGTAGAATTCACCCTGCAGGCGCTGCATCTTCTCTGACTCCAACCACGGTTGGGACATGAGAACCACGATAAGCGAGCCCAAGGTGAGGATGGTCTTCATCACGTTAACCGCCTTGGAGGTAACATACAGGCCTCCAAACGCAGACACCGGCTCTGTACCTGAGGCAGCTGCCAGCAGCACAAGCGCGCCCAACAGCATGACGCCCGTCAGTTTACTCAGAAGAGCGTTCTTACGGGCACTCTTACAGAAGACGAAGTCTCCGATGAAGACAGCTATCAGAATGGCCACGAGGACTGCCTCGGGCACCATTTTAAGAAATTCACTATAATTCATATCTTACGTCCTCCTTCTTTACATTACACCAATAGAATGAAGTATCGAACCGGCAGCAGGCGAGATCATATCGCTGAACAAGAACGGTGCACAACCAAGGCCTGCCACACAGAAGATAAGGCAGATGACGGCAACACGTTCGTCCCATGTAGCGTCGGTCAGCTCGAGATAGTGCTTATTCTCCACTTCACCATAGAGGATCTTACCGACAACACGCAGGATATAGACTGCCGTGACAACAATCGACGTACAGGCGATAATCGTGGCCACCATACGGAACGACTCACTGGGGTCGCCAATGAGCGGCTTCGCACTAAACGAACCTACAAAGATGGTCATCTCAGCGATGAAGCCCGAGAAGCCAGGCAGGCCGAGGTTGGCGAGACCGGCAATCACATAACCCACTGCAAGGAAAGGCATAATCTTCATCAAACCGGCCAGTTCGCGGATATCACGGGTGTGTGTACGACCGTAGATCATACCAATGAGGGCAAAGAAGAGAGCCGTCATCAGACCGTGGGAAAGCATCTGAAGAATGGCACCTGTCACAGCTGTCTGGGTCATCATCAAGAGGGCAAAGAGTACCAGTCCGCAGTGTGACACCGACGAGTATGCATTAATATACTTCAAGTCGGTCTGTACGCAAGCGCTCAAGGCACCGTAGACAACGGAGATCGTAGTGAGGATCAGGAAGATCCACGAGAGATCCTGCGCTGCATCAGGCAATAGGTACATGGCCACACGGAAACAGCCATAGCCTCCCAGTTTCATCAACACACCAGCATGGAGCATAGACACAGCCGTTGGTGCAGAAGCATGACCGTCGGGAGACCATGTGTGGAACGGGAACAAGGCTCCCAGCACACCGAAGCCGATGAAGATGAACGGGAAGAAGATATTCTGTATCCAGCCTGGAATGGCATGAGCGGCAGCAATCGTCGTCAGTTCAAACGTATAGGTACCACTATACTGACCATTGAAGAAATAGATACCCAGCAGACCGAGAATCAACAAGGCCGAGCCTCCCATCAGCATCAGCGTCAGCTTCATGGCCGAGTACTCCTTATGGCCAGAACCCCAGACACCGATCAATAAGTACATCGGAATGAGGGCCACCTCGTAGAACATAAACATCGTGAAGAGGTCTGTGGAGATGAAAAATCCGAACACACCCGTCGAAAGCAGCGTGAACCAGAGGAAATACTCCTTCGTCAGCGGCTTCAACTGCCACGAGGCGAACGTTCCGGTGAACACGATAATGCTCGAGAGTAGCAACATAACCACGGAGATACCGTCGACACCCACCGAGTAGGAGATGTTCAACGGCTCGAACCAGGGCACACTATAGGTAAGCAGCATCTCGGCGGTATTACCAGCCGAACGCTCCTGAAGGAAATATACCGTCAGCCAGATGGAAAGGGCAAGCAGACAAGATGAGCCTCCCACCATCACACCACGTACCTGATTGAGATTCTTGGCAAGCCACAATCCCAATAGCATCAGGGCGGGAATCAATACGAAAACACTTAATATACTCATATTACTTTAGATGCATAAAAGGATTAATGTTAATGCCACCGTACCGGTGAGGAACCAAACGGCATACTGACGAACATCGCCACTCTGCCAGGGACGCATACTCTCGCCCGCCTCGTTGGCACCCCAGGCCAGGAAGTTGAAAGTACCGTCGACCACATGACGGTCGAACCAGGCTATCGGCGTAGATACACAGCGGAAGATGATACGATGAGTGACATACTGCCAGATCTCATCCTGATAGAAACGCTTGTAGGCTGCACGGTGCAACTTCGGGAACGTCTTGTACAGACGGTCGGCAATCGGCTGACTTTCACCTTTATATATATAGGTAGCCAGACAGATGCTCAGGATAGCGATCACCGTAGAGGTGAGAGCGATCGTCGTGTCGAAATGGATGGTATAGTCCTTACCACTGGCAGTGACGAACTGTCCGAATGAGCCGCCCCAACCTGCGAAGCCCGCAATGGTGGAGTAGATACCAACGACCATCGTGATCACACAGAGCACGATCAAGGGCACCGTCATCGTCAGCGGAGCCTCATGGGGTGTATGGTGCGCATGGGCTTCTTTATTCTCCGTACCCCAGAAGATGCCGTAATACAGACGGAACATGTAGAAGGCAGTCATAGCAGCGATGCCTGTCATGATCCAACCTACCACCGGACTGTACTGGAAGCATGCTGATATGATCTCATCCTTCGAACTGAAGCCCGAGAAGAACGGGATGCCCGCGATAGCCAGACAGGAAATCAGAAAGGTGATATGGGTGACAGGCATATACTTGCGCAGTCCACCCATCAGTGCCATCTCGTTGGAGTGGACAGCATGGATGATGCATCCGGCACCGAGGAACAGACAAGCCTTGAACATGGCGTGGGTGAACAGATGGAACATTGAAGCCATGTAACCCAACTGTGCGTGGTCATCGAATGGAACCGCGCCATGACTGGGCAGACAGACACCCAGAGCCACCATCATAAAGGCAATCTGAGAGATGGTGGAGAAGGCCAGCACACGCTTGATGTCGCTCTGGGCACAGGCCACGGCAGCAGCATAGAAAGCGGTGAACACACCCACCCACACCACGACGCTCAGCGTATGAGGTGCGAAATTAATCCACAAGGGGAACATACGAGCAATCTGGAACACACCAGCCACCACCATCGTAGCCGCATGGATGAGAGCACTCACAGGCGTAGGACCCTCCATGGCATCTGGCAGCCAGATGTGCAACGGGAACATAGCAGACTTACCGGCACCACCGATGAACATCAGTACCAGGGCTGTCGGGATGATTAAGCCACCGGCAGAGATGGCCTTGACGATGTTACCGGAAATCAGCGGCGTCGTACCCTCGCCCATCACCACCTCCATGCCGTGACCGGCGAAGGAGAAGCTGAACGAGTCGGTGAAATAGCCGAACATCAGGATACCGATGAGGAAGAACATATCAGCGAAGCGCGTCACGATGAAAGCCTTCTTAGAGGCTGCGATGGCAGGCTTCAGAGGATAGTAGAACCCGATGAGCAGATAGGACGACACACCCACGAGCTCCCAAAACATATACATCTGGAAGATGTTCGTGGCGAGCACCAGTCCCAACATCGACATGGAGAAAAGGCTCAGGAACGCGTAGTAACGCTGGAAACCCTTTTCACCGTGCATGTAGCCGAAGGAATAGATATGAACCATCAGCGACACGGTGGAGATCACAATCAGCATCATCACGCTGATGGGATCGAGCAGGATGCCCATATCGAAATGCAAATTGCCCAACGGCAACCATGTGAAATTATACGGAACAAACGTCTGCCACGTGTCGTTCACACGGTCGGCCGTGAAGTATTGGAAGGCCGTGATGTACGACAACAGCGTGACGACACCGAGCGAGCAGGTTCCTATGAGACCTGCCGTCTTATGCTGCATCTTCATGCCTGCCAGTCCAAGAACTATGAACGACAGCAGCGGCAGAAGCATGATAAATATCGTGTAACTATACATAATCTTAACTGTTTATCGTTTCATATTCCGGATACTGTCAACGCTGTCGCTGTTGAAGTTACGGTACACATTGATGATGATAGCGATGGCAACAGCCGTCTCCGCTGCAGCCACACCGATACCAAAGAGCGACATGAAAAATCCCTCGAGCTGTTCGGGGAACAATAGCCGGTTGAAGGCTGCGAAGTTGATCTCCACAGCGTTGAGGATCAGTTCCACGGAGATGAGCATAGCTATCAGGTTACGGCGTGAGACAAATCCATAAACGCCAATGAAGAACAGCAATGCGCTGAGAATAAAATAATATTGTACAGGTACCATAGCTTATTTCTCCTCCTTTCTTGCAATAGCCAAACCACCGATAATACACGCCAGCAAGAATACCGAGATGAGCTCGAAGGGGAGCACATACTGGTACTTGTCGGCACCGACGAGAGCCTTGCCGATAGTTGACATCGGCACCTCAACGTCGGCCACCTGACAGGCTGCATACATAAACTGATTTTTCATAAGAACGGCACAGACCACGAGCAGTCCAACGAGCGACAGAATCGCCCCGGCTGCCACACGACTGACCTTCATCCGTTCCATCAAACCCTGCAGAGAGCGTCTGCCCACCAGTTGGATGGCGAAGACATAAAGCATCGTCACGCCACCGGCATAGACTGATATCTGGGCAGCGCCAAGGAATGTATAGTCGAGCAGGAAATAAAGACCTGCCACGCCAAAGAGCACGAACAACAGGAATGTTGCGGCCCGCATGATACGCTTCGTCGTCACACACAACACGGCAGAACCGAGTATGACAACGGCGAGAATGATAAACATTATATAATTTGCCATATCGTTACTTCGTTTTGGTGTTAAACTTTCCGATCGTCAGTGGAGCACCTCCGTCAATGAGGTTAGGCAGCGAACCGCCCTTGTACACCTCCTCGTTCAGATGGAGCACCAGTTTCGAACGGTCGAAGACGGCGTTCTCGAAATCGTTGGTAAACTCGATAGCGTCGAAGTTGCAGGCGTTAGTACAGAGCTGGCAGAACATACAGTCGCCCAGGTCGTACGCATAATCGTCGAGCACCTTCTTCTTCTTGCCTGTCTCAGGATCCTCGGCCATGTGGGCTGTAATCTTGATAGTCCCATTGGGACAGGCTTTCTCGCACAATGTACAAGCCGTACACTTGTAACTGCCGTCGTCGTTGCGCTTGAACGTCAAGCGTCCGCGATGACGAGCTGCCACATGGAGCGTGGTCTTGCGGTTCTCGGGATACTGCTCCGTACTCTTGTTGGTGAAGAAGTCCTTGAAGTATTCCTTCCAAGAGGTCTTCATGCCAACGGCCAGCGTCTTGAGCCCGTGCCCGATTTCTCCGAAATATGTTTTGTTATCTTCCATATGCTAGTATTTCTAGTTTTACTAGTTTGACTAGTACACCTTATTTAATATATAAGCCTAAAGCAACTACCACTGTCATCAGCACGAGGTTGATGAGGCCCAGCGGCATCAAGTACTTCCACTCCAGTTTCAGAATCTGGTCGATACGCAGACGTGGGAACGTCCACTTGATCCACATCAGGATCCACACCAGTGCAAAGGTCTTACCCATGAACCATACGATGCCGGGGATGTAGTTCATAACATGATCAAAGGCTTCGATGCCGATGTTCACAGGAGCCCAGCCACCCAGGAACACCGTGGCGGCGATACCTGCGATGATGAAGAGGTTCAGGAATTCAGCAAGGTAGAAAAAGCCGAAGCCCATACCCGAATACTCGGTATGATGACCGGCTGTCAGCTCACTCTCAGCCTCTGCCATATCGAACGGGCCGCGGTTGGCCTCAGCATTACCTGCTACGAGGAACACGAGGAAGGCAATCAGCGCAGGGATATGTCCTTGGAAGATGAGCCATTTCCAAGGACCTGTCTGTGCCTCAACGATCTCAGACATCTGCATCGTACCCGTCAGGATCACAGCAGTAATTAGACAGAGGCAGAGCGACATCTCGTAAGAGATCATCTGCACGGCACCACGCATGGCCGAAACCACAGAGTACTTGTTGTTCGAGCCCCATCCGGCGAGGAAGATGCCCACCACACCGATAGAAGAGATGGCTGTCAGCAGGAACACGCCCACATTGAAGTCCAGCACCGTGGCGCCGTTGTTCCAAGGCAGGAACGAGAAAGCGCCCACGGAACCGATAATCACCAAGAGCGGAGCCACGAGGTAGAGCAGCTTGTCGGCCTTGTCCACGATGAAGATTTCCTTGATGAGCATCTTCAGCACGTCGGCAAACACCTGCAGCAAGCCCCAGTAACCTACTCGCATCGGACCCAGTCGGCACTGGAAGTAGGCACACACCTTACGCTCCATGAAAATCAGTACAATAGCAATCAGCGCATATCCCACGAGGATACCTGTGCCGACCAATATGCACTCAATCAATATCGCCAACCAGTCGGGACATCCTACCGTCACCCGGAGCAGTTGGTCGAACCATTGTGTTATAATAGAAAAGTCGAACATAATTTCTTCAATTTTTCAATTCTTAAATTTTACAATTCTCCGACTAACGGTCGATGTCTGGTATTACTACATCAATAGCGGCACACGTAGCAATCAGGTCAGCAATCTTCTGGCCGCGAAGCATCGGGTCGAAGGCACCTACCAGCGAGAGCCCCATCGGACGCATCTTCATGCGGTACGGGCTCTTGTCGCCACGCGAGTCTAGATACACGCCAAACTCACCGGCCACACCCTCGACACTATAGTACCACTGTCCCTCAGGCACTTTGATAATCGGCTTCTGCTTCACGTAGAAGTCACCCACAGGGATGTTGTCGATTAGCTGCTCGATGATGTTCAGACTCTGGTACATCTCGTTGATGTGAACCAGATAACGGTCCATAGAGTCACAGCCATTAAGCGTGCACTGCTCCCACTTCACCTGATCGTACATGTCGTACGGGTGGTTCTTTCTCACGTCATTCTTCCAACCGGAAGCACGCCCGGCAGGACCGGTCACAGCGTAGTTGATACAATCCTCGAGACTCATCGGGCCACAGTTCTCCAGACGGTTGTGCGTAATGACGTTATCACCGAAAATGTCCATATATTCCTGAATCATCGGACGCAGGTACCTCACGAGATCCTTACAGTTCTTAACGAAGTTTGGATCGATATCGTCCTGCAGTCCACCTATTCTATAATAGTTCTGAATCAGACGACCACCGGTGGTCTCCTCCATGCAGTTCAGCACGTGCTCACGATCACGCATGCCGTAAAGCATACCCGTCAGCGCACCCAGGTCCTGAGCCACACACGAGGTATAGAGCAGGTGGGAGTCTAAACGCTGCAGCTCATCCATAATCGTACGGATGTACTTGATGCGGTCTGTCAACTCTACCTCCATAGCCTCCTCGATCACACCCACCAGAGCGTGACGGTGCTGCATAGCACCCAGATAGTTCAGACGGTCAGTCAGAGCCAGCGTCTGCGGATAGGTCATGCTCTCCCACATCTTCTCGATGGCCCGGTGGATATAGCCGAGGTGAGGATAGATCCGTTTTACCGTCTCACCGTTCAGCACCGTCTGCAAACGCAACACACCATGAGTGGCCGGATGCTGAGGACCAATGTTGATTACATAATCGTCGGTATCAAAGAGCCTGTTCTTCTTGGTCTGCAGATAACCGTCCTTGTCGATGTAGTACTCCAGACCATAGTCCGGCTCCACATCGTCCTCCAGCTTATACTGATCGTTGTACTCCCAGTCCTTACGGAAAGGATAGCCCTTGAAGTCTGAACGCAGGAACAGACGACGCATATCATGATGACCCAGAAATGCTATTCCATAGAAGTCGTAAACCTCACGCTCGAGCAAGTCAGCCACGCGCCAAATGTTACTAACGGTAGGCAGATAGGCCATCATCTGACCATCCGTCTCGCCTGTTCCATTTGATGACATACCATCGCCACAGACCTGTGTCTTGGCTATCATCTTCACAGTGCAGCGCTCATGGGTATTGGTATTCTCGAGGATATATACACAGCCAAGGCCTTCCTCCTTACCGAAATCCTCGCCCACGATGGTGACAAGATAGTCAAAGCCCTTCTTGTCCTTCAAGTTCTGCATCTCATGTGCGAACTTGTCAAAATCAAATGATAAGAATGCTAACTTCATGCCATCTCCTCCTCTACTTTAAAATCCTCTGGCACATCCGTCACCACGATCGGCTCGCGACGATGGTCGCCATGCTTCGAGCGGAAGGTCAACTCCTCATTCGATACACCCAGTTCACGTTCTTCCTTGGTTTGCTTGTGGTTGGCGCCTCCGAAGAACTTCTCGACCTTCACCTTACGCTGCAGCTGCATCATACCATACATGATGGCCTCCGGACGCGGGGGACAGCCAGGAATAAACACATCGACGGGCACAATCTCCTCGATACCCTTCACAACATGATAGCTCGACTTGAACGGACCGCCGCTAATGGCACAACCACCGACGGCAATCACGTACTTCGGCTCAGCCATCTCGTCATACAGACGCTTCAGCGCAGGAGCCATCTTATGTGTGATGGTACCAGCGCACATTATCAGGTCGGCCTGACGGGGAGAGTTACGCGTCACCTCGAAACCAAAGCGTGCAAAGTCATAACGGGCACAGCCACAGGCCATGAACTCAATACCACAGCATGAGGTAGCGAAGGTCAATGACCACAGCGAGTTGGCACGGCCCCAGTTAATCAACCGGTCCAAAGAACCCGTAATCACATTGACACCACCCTCATGCAGTTCGTCAATGATCTTCTCCAGCGAGGCGTTGTCATTCCACTCCTCGTAGGGGATACTCTTGATGTGCGGTTTCCTTACTTCCATTCCAAGTCTCCTTTCCGCCAGGCATACGCCAAGCCTAAAACCAGAACCACCAAGAAGAATCCGATGCTAAGCAGAGCTATCGCACCAGTCTCCTTTACTACCACTGCCCACGGGTACAGGAACACTGTCTCCACGTCGAACATCAGAAACAAGATGGCGAAGAGATAGAATCCCACCCCCAGTGGCAGCCACGAGCTGCCTCTTGTGGGAATACCACTCTCATATGGCTCACCCTTCACCTTCGCATAGGACCGAGGTCCTATCAGCTTAGCTACGATGTAAGCCGCCACCACCAATGTCAAAGCCGTCAGCAAGACGGTAATTAACAAAGTAAAGTTCATAAGTGAAAATATAAATTATAACAATATTGTTCTCGTTCTTAAGCAGTTACGTCATAGAAAATGTACCTTCGCCGCTACGATGCTGCAAAGGTACAAAAAAAATTGTAAAATAGACGAATAATTATTAATAAAAATAATAATAATTGTTAATCTTCGTCTGTTATCTCTTTAATTGGTTCACCGATACAAGCATTCGGTTGCTGGATATGAAGCATTTGAGTCACTGTGGGAGCGATATCTGTGATGTGCACTTCACGGCTAGTACTGCCGTGACTAACTTTCCAGCCATAGAACAACAGAGGGATGTGCGAGTCGTAGGGATTCCATTCTCCGTGGGTTGTGCCCACTTTCGAGGAGCTGGGCCAGAACTCATACCACCCTGCCTCAAGAACTAATAGCAGGTCGCCAGAACGATGTGGATGATAACCCATCAAAGCACGACTGCGTATCACATCAGGAACACTCCAGGTGTTCACCTTCTCGAAGTCCATCACAAACTGCACGTGTGGCATCTGACGGGCATAATCTATCAACGCCTCCTTCACCTGACTGACGGTGAGTCCCAGTTCCTTGATCTTACCATGATTCAGGAACACGCGATAGCCGTTGACACCATTGATGATGGAGAGGTCTGCACCCAACTTTTCCTTCAGATAGCCTTCGAGACCGGCAGCAAGCACATCTTCCCTCACCTTCCAGGCACCACCGCTTAACTTGTGGTCAATCATCCACTGGTAGTTATGTGCGCCACCGTGGTCTGCTGTCAGGAAGAGCAAGTAATTACCCTTTCCCACCTGTACATCAAGAGCCTTGAGCAGTCGTGCTATATCCTTGTCGAGTTGCAGATAGGCACCATCCGTATGCTCTCCCCTCGTGCCCCACTCATGTCCGATGATATCGGTCTGGGAATAACTGATGCAGAGCATGTCGGTCACATCACCCGTACCCAACTTCTCACCCTTCAGTGCAGCTATAGCCATATCAGTGGTTACTGTACCACAGATGGGATCGAAACCAATCTTCCTGTTCAGTTCCTGAGCCTTCTTGTTCTTTTTCAACTCATTGTTAAATGCCTTCGCCCAATCCGGCAATTCATTCATATAATAGGTACTCGAAATGAAGCATACATTCTTCGTGTCGAGCCAGTAGGCAGCGTTTCCTGAACGTCCTGCAGGCAGGATGGCTGCACGGTCCTTATACGACACGCCTATAACCTTCGAGCGGAAGTCGGTATGCATGCGCAACTGGTCGCCAATGGTCGTCGAAAGGAGATTATGAGGTGACATCTCACCCTTGTTGGAGTCGCTTCCCACAGTGCTCACCGTCGTATCGCCACAGCAATAGACTGGTTTGTCGTCGATGAAGAAGTCGTTGCCACAGATGCCATGCATGGCAGGGGTTGTGCCCGTATAGGCACTCGTATGGCCAATGGCTGTCACGGTAGGCAGGTAGTTGATCAGACAGTTGTCGCAAGAGAAGCCTTCTTCTATCAACCGCCTGAAGCCATCATTGCCAAACTGGTCATAATATCTGGGCAGGTAGTCCCATCGCATCTGGTCAACCACAATTCCCACCACGAGTTTGGGACGTTCATTCATGTGTGTATGTGCAGATACCTGCATTGCAGTACAGAGGAAAACGACAAACAATAATAGAGGCTTTCTCATCTGAAGAATTGATTATGTTATTGATATTATTAATTCTGTAAAGTGTCTGAATCTGTACGTTCGATTATCTCCAGACACATACGACTATTGTGATAAGGACACTTCCAGAAGCCCGCCTTATCATCAACGGTGTTCAGTGTACCATCGGGATGACGGCTCCAGAACCACTCTCCGTTTTCGTAATCTATCAACTGAGTCTTGATATACTCCCAGCAGCGTACGGCCTTGTCGAGTGCATCCTCATCGCCAAAATACTGGTAGATATTGAACCACCCTACTACATTCTCAGCCTGCACCCACCAATGGAGGTCGTCATCTGTATGACCTGAATCCAGATTGGCCTCGTGAATCATCGAGCCATCGGATCTGAGCCCCTTCTCAGAGGCCGTGGCCACTTCACGTACCACCTGCTCAACCTTTCTCAATACCTTCTGGTCGCCGAGGACCAAGGCAGCTTCGTGCATTAGCCACGAGCACTCGATATCGTGTCCGTAACTCTCCAAATGTCCAGCACCACGTGTCCAGTCCATCTCGAAGAACAGGTCAAGATGATGGGTCTCAGGATTCAATATATAATCCGTGAAGATACCAATCAGATTACGCAGAGAGGCCTCTACTCTCATGATAGTCTCCATAGGTACGCAAACACCAATGGGGAGTACCGACCCAAGAACAGGCACATAGTCACACGATGTTGTTGCCTGCATCTCCTTCAGACAGCGATACAGATTTGTGTAAGGTTCTATGATGTGAAGATGAGTATTCTGCGACTTCGGATAATTGGCATCGAGTTCGGATAAACGCATATCAGCGATAGGCTTCCATTCACGTGTTGTTGCCTCAATATAGCCATTGAATTGTTTGTCGAAAGCATGACCCTCTATACACTCATACAGCGCGATAGCATAGTCGAGGGCCTCCCGGTCGCCTGTGGCTCTTGCATATTCTGACAATCCGTAAAGGGCAAAGCCGAGGGCATAGAACTGCTTACGGGTGTTCAGCGGATACCCCTTATAGTCCACACTCCAGTAGACACCGCCGTACTCCTTATCTATAAAATGTTCAAGGAAATAGTCCTTTGCATAGGTGGCCATTTCAAGATACTCCTCCAGCCCCAGAACCCTGTATGCAGCTGAAAACGTCCAAAGTATGCGGGCATTCAGGATGGCCCCCTTCTCAGCCTCAGGGTGCAACACTCCCTGATTATCTATACGCCCATAGAAACCACCGTTCTCATGGTCCACCATCTTCGTCTGCCAAAAATGCAGGATGTTGTTTTGCAACACATCCAGCATTTCGTCTCTCATTGTTTTGGTATTCATCAATTAAACTTTTCGTCTAAGGCTCGAATCTTTTTCAGTTCAACGTTAATCTCCTTCACACGATTTGTTGTCAGCGGATAGAACCAAACCACCACGATAGCTAATGCAGCCACCATAGCAGGTATGAAGCTCATGAGCCAGCGCAGTACCAAAAGAGCGCTCTCCGGCTGTACCACCCCTGCCTGAAGCTGTGCGGCATCTGTAATATATCCAAAACCTGAGAGCAGCCAAAGCACAGCAGCACCACCGATGGCACCACCGAACTTCTGAGCCATAGAGGCTGAAGAGAAGATCAGTCCTGTAGAAGCCGTCTGGAACTTCAACTCAGCATAGTCGCTGACATCGGCATACATACTCCAAACAAGCGGTGACATGATACCTGTGAAGATACTGATGACAATCTGCAGGACAAGCATCGTCCAGAAACCAGACTGTGTGCAGGGCACGAAGAAGAACAGGACGCTGAACACTATCAGAACTGCGTTCACCAAAATAAATGTGCTCTTCTTGCCCAACTTATTGGCGATGGGCACACAGAGAGCCACACCAGCCATGTTAGCTACCTCACCAATACCCAGGAACAATCCTGAATAGAAGAGAAACATCATTCCAAAAAATGACAACTGCACGCCGGAGCCGATGATATCGAGGAAGAAATATGCCACCGTTGCGCCGCGTACCGTGTTGAAGAGGTTGGAACAAAGGGCCGCACCAATGAGCAGCCACCAAGGCTTGTTGGAGAGCAGCGACTTAAAGTCACTACCCACGCTAACGGTAGACACCGTCTTCAAGTGCTCCTTAGTCAACAGGAAACAGAGTATGAACAACACGAAGCAGGCTGCTGCGATGACAACCATAGCCCAGAACCATCCGGTAGGCGATTTATATCCACCGAACATGTTCGTCAACGGTTCCCAGAGGAACAGTGCGAGGAATGAGCCACCATATGCGAAAAACATACGGAAAGACGAGAAAACGGTCTTTTCGTTTGTGTCATCCGTCATCACACCGAGCATTGCGCCGTAAGGCACGTTGATACCCGTATAGACGGTCATCATCATGATATACGTCACGTATGCCCAGATGAGCTTTGCACCGTAGTTCCAGTCAGGTGTGGTGAACAGCAATATACCACAGATGCTGAAGAACGGAGCCACCCACAACAGATACGGGCGGTATTTACCCCACTTGGTATTCGTACGGTCACAAATGATACCCATCATCGGGTCGGAGACGGCATCCCAAATACGAGTTACAAGCACCAGCACACCGGCGTCCACCAACGACAGTCCAAAGATGTTAGAATAGAAGATGGGAAGGTAATATGAGAACACCTTCCAAAAGGTCGACGATGACATATCACCGAAGCCATAACCGATTTTCTCGATTAATTTAGTTTTTGCCATAGATTATATAATTTGTATTATAGTCAGATTTAGGAATTTACAACTAACTACTTGATATTCTCAAGGAACAATGTTTTCTCTGAATGATAGAACTCATTGAAAAACTCTGCATCGGGCTTTGAAGGAGATGGCCCAAACCATTCTTCTTTGTAGTTACGCCAAACGAGCAGATAACTGATGGGATATTTCTCCACCACGGGCAGCAACGCCGTAGTCCACCAGTTTGGCTCAACAAGGTTCTTCAGACCACACTCCGTGAGGGCTGCTATCTTGCCGTTCTTTTCGGCGAACTTCGTCAACATGTCGAGATTGACATCGAGTTGGGCCATGAAATCCTCTCTCGGTCCCCACTGGTAACCGTCGATACCAACCAGTCCGATGCGGTCGTTGCCGGGATAACGCTCCAGATATTTCTCTTCTGTCAGATTGGAAGCCATACCAGGTGAATAGGCCCAGAGCAGATTATCAAAACCATCGGCATCCAACTTATCCTGCAGCATATTCCATAGGGCCTTGTATTCCTCTGCTGTGCAGAGTTTCTCTCCCCACCAGAACCAAGAACCCGTATTCTCGTGCCAGGGTCGGAAGATGATGGGTATCTTCTGTCCATCAGCGGCCTTCAGTCCTGCAAGGAAATCACTCACGCGCTGCATCCACGTCTGGAACTTCTCGTATTGCGCACCTCCGGGCAGGATATTCTTCACAACCGTTGTGTCACTGATGTCCCATGCCGTTCCCTCGGGGAATTTCTGTCCAGCAAGCCCTCCCCCGTCGATGGTCGTCACAGGGTTACGTGGATGCCAACTGATGGTGATGATGCCACCTCGGTTATAGTGATTGATAATCTCTTCCGTCATACGGGTGAAAGGCACGCTGTCGAGATTCTTGGCGTCGCCCATCTCTATGCCGCCCAGTTCGAAACCCATCACGGCTGGCCAATCGCCACACGTGTTCTTCACGTCACTCGAGTCTTTGTCGTAGTCCCAGGTGAGTCCATAGAAGGGGTCATCTTGATGGCCGAACATGATCCCCTTCTCTCGGAGGGTGTCCAGACGGTCGAATAATTGCTGGGCAGCATTCTTCTCCGGCTCAGCCTGCTTTGCGGTCGTACAGGCAGCCATCCCTAAGGCCACAACTGCCAATATAAAAAACTTCTTCATCGTTTATCTGATATTCATTTGTTTTAATAACCAGTTTTCCCACTCGTCCCACTGTTCCTGGAACCAGAAGTGCCAGGTGCCCTGATAAGGAGATATCTCCTTAGGGCCAGTGACAGTGTTATAAGTAGCCCAGGCCGTTGTCGGTGGCACCACATCATCATTATAGCCGAAGGAGAACCATCCATGCTGTTTGTCCGTAATCAGCCTGGCGAAGTTCACACCATCATAATAGCGCGACGTCTCTATCTGCTTCTCCATACCCTTGCCCTTATTCGAATAAAAATAGTGGGGCCATCCGCAGGCAATACCCTTCAGCGAGTTCGTATGGTCACAGAGAGCGGCATGCACGGGAGCATAGAAAGTAATACGCTTGTCGAGACCGGCGGTTGCCAGAGAGAGGAATCCCCCTTGGCTCGAGCCCGTCACACCGCACTCTTTCCCATTCCACGGTGTATACTCCTCAATATAATCTAATGCACGGATACAACCTATGATAACATGTTTGTAGTACGACTTGTCTCGATCGTCCATACCGAACTCCCAGTAGCCGCTGAGGGCTCCGTTATGCAGGTCGTCGTATACACCCTGTTCCATTGTCACGGGGATGCCGTGAATGCCGATCTCCAGTGTGATAGCTCCCTGCGAGGCAGTATAGATATCACCACCGTAAGGTCTGACACCGGCACCTGGCACCCTTAGCAAAGCGGGATATCGGCCTTCCTTCACCGGCACACATAGGATGCCATAGGTACGCGAGCCCCATTTCATATTATAGAAACTCACCTCATACACATTCACATCCTTCGTACAACGTTCCGGTAACAGTCGTTTCGTGGGTTCGAGAGGGGTCTTGCGGGCCTCACGGATGGCATCCTGCCAGAAGTCGCTGAAATCCTTCGGCATCAGGGTCGACGGCTGCAGCTGCTCCGGTGCGAAGGCCGCTCCACAGGCTCCTTTGTAGTCCTTGCCACCCACATGAGCTGTAACGTCGACACGGTAGAAGCCGGGCTGTTTCATCGTACCCGTCAGTTGCAGTGTACCGTTCTTCAGTGTCTGACTTTTTTTAACGTCCTGGTACATCTCAGGCCCTGCTGCGAGATCGATGCTCACATTGTCGAGCAGTGTACCCGACTTCAACACGCTGACGGCAAAAGTGGCTTTCTCACCTGTCTTATAGGTCCAGTCCTGATGATTGGGCTGCACCAGCACCTGAATCTCAGAACCACGTATCTGGGCTTGCAACGACAACGCTGCCAACATGCAAAATAGGAGAGTTTTTAGTCTGTTCATAACATCAAGATTAAAACATCTGTCATTTTCGGCTGCAAAAGTACAACTTTTCTCCATATCACGCGCACATTCTCTTGCCTAATACTGATACTATTTTATCAAATTCTCCATCCTCTCCATTTGCGATCGTATCACGGAGAGTGTCGTTGAGTCGCCGGCGAACACTGAGTTAAGTCCCTGAGCCTCCTGAGCCGGATCGTTGGTATAGTCATCACCCACCAGCCACTGCTCGTGTTTCGGCTGTGCCAGACCGCCCCAGCCCCAGAAGTTGCAGCCTGCAAAGTAGCCGCCCTTCTCGGCATTGTCGCCAACTAGAGAAAAAACATACTCGTAATAGCCGTCGCGTCCCTCGGTAGGTGTACCTAGGGCAAACTGGAAACCGTCCCTCGGATAACCAAACTCCTCCATCACCAGAGGCTTGCGGATGCGTTCACAGATTTCCAAATGGCGGTCGATATATTCTTTAGTGTTCTCTTTGGCTCTCGGCAGATTTTCCTTCAACGAGTCGGCTTTCGCCCAACCCCAGTTGTATGGCCATAGGTGAATATTACAATAGTCCACATTCTTGTCGGAGCAGATCCGCTCCCACGACCCGAAGTCTCCTTCACAGCCCCATGCACCCTCAGAGCCAACTGATATCAAGTGGTTTGGGTCAAGCGAACGGATGAGCGACGAAGCCTCTGAGAGCCATTTCTCGAACGCCGGAAGCGCTTCTGTAGAAAAGGCTCGCGGCTCGTTGCCAATCTGCCAGGACATAATGGCGGGATCGTCCTTGTAGGCGAGACCTGTATAGCGGTTCGTACGACTGAGGATAAAGCGCACATAGTCGTAGAACAACTCATGAGCCTTCTCGTTGGTAGCATATTTGCTCATGGCCTGCATGAAGGCAGGATATCCCACCTCGTTGGGGCGTGGTTGTTTACCGGCTCCAGCCTGCTCCAGATAGAAACCGTAGCCACCGCTCCACTCCCAAGAGTTGTTCAGATAGAGCACAGCCACCATTCCACGCTTCCCTAACTCCTGCAACAGATAGTCAAGGCCGGCCAGAATCGTGTCATTATAAACACCAGGAGCCTCTTGAAGAGTCGGTTCCACCTTTGTCAACACGCCACGCTCACCATCAGAACCCACAAGGATACGCAGGTTGTCAATACCGTACTGCTGCATCAGATCCAACTCCCTCGCAAGTCGCTGACGGTCACCACCCTGCCCTTCCGAGGCAAGGATGGCACCATACCAAAAGTTAGTACCTACATAATAATAGGGTTTACCGTCCTTTACAAAGTGACCGTCCTCAACAGCTACGAAGGGCGAAGCGGTTTGCTTTGCCGTCTGCTGGCAGGCCATCACCACTACTGCCACAACCAGTAATAATATAATTCTAACTTTACGCATATACATTTTTTATTTTTTATTGTGCAAAGATACAACTTTTTTTTCAAACGCCCAAATCTTTTTCAAACAAAAAATCAAATTAATTTATCACACAGATTGTCAACATATCAACATATCAACATATCAATTTGAAAATGAAAATATATAAAATTATCTATTACTATATAATATATATAAGATAATTTTATTGATTAGTTTTCTTGACATTTTGGAAAAGCAAATTGATATGTTGATATGTTGATATGTGGCACCATAAGGAAACCCAAAGTTTGCAGGCTTAGGAGTCGGAGTTTGCTGCCTTGAAAGTCAGAGTTTATAGGCAGGAAAACCAAAACCTCCAAAAACGGCTGTTTTCAGAGGTTTTAGACCATAATTGACAAAACGAAATTTATTTACATCCAAATCTATTAATTTGCTATATTTTTGAGATTTATGAGCTTCACCAGGTCTGCTGCATTCACTGTTTTATCACCGGTAAGATCATATAATTCAATTTCTTCCTCTGTAAAGCTACCCTTTAAAATGACTGATGCCATCATTTCGATGTCTGAAGAATCAATTACATTATTACCATTGTAGTCGCCCACAAGTCGGAGAATCGGCTCTATAGACAGTTTTGTGCACGACGGCATAGCATTTATTGTGAGAGAAGCGCCCGTGTTATAGTCCGTTGTTGTGCTAGAAGCACCATTTGTCTGAACGACACGCCATCCACGGACAATTTTTCCCTCAACGGGTATTGCAGACAGGCGAATGGGGTGATTACGGAAATACTTGTCGTTAAAGCAGTTTTTAGAGAGCTTATGTCCGTTAAACATCAACGTATCCAGATTCGACATCTCTCCTTTATTGATAGACAATGGGGTAAGCGAATTGTAGTCAAAGCCATACTTGTTGCACAACTGTCGCATAAACGCATCCGTACGGTTGGCAATCCAATTGTTTACATAGTTTTTCTCAGTATTTAAGTTGGCAAACTGATAAGACACACTCGACCTCATGATATTCAGTTCGTTATTTATTTTGTTGTACATGGGATCTAACACGTTGCGAACAGCGGTTTCATTCAGGAAGTCACCTGCATAGATGGCGTAAAGCTCCATAAATTGGTTCCTGAAACTCACATCTTCCATCAGATGGCGGAACAACTTTGTGTGCGTTTCGCTGTTAGCCCAATTATAGACATTGTCATATTTCGGGTTGTAATACCACTCTACAATATTATAATTATACGAAATATGCCCTCCTCCGCCATATCCAAAGGAGTAGTCTACATCCTTGGCAATCCAGCGCCATCGACCGTCGGCTGTTCTGGGACGCCACATAACGATATTCCCGCCAGGGAAGTCGAGGTTGATGTTATACATATTCATGATCATCATGTTCGTAAACTCCCGGCAGTCCATCCAATTTTCGTATTCAGCCATCGTATGGCCACTTTGATTATAGAAAGCCTTAAACTTCTTCAGTTCCACATCGTCACCCTCTTTCAGATTATCCCAGTTCTCAAACAGATCAATATCCTCGAGACCGTTATAGTTTGTATAAACATTGTCTTCTTCTGCCCGCTCACGAAGGTTCAGCAAGCCATAGTATTGGCCGTTGACATAGACAACAACAGGTTTCCAGGCAGCCCAGTCGATATCTGTGTTCATGCCCATCACACGCTGTGCCAATGCGTCACGCAGATAAAGGTATTCAAAATCATTACCAGCATTACGCAGCACCAGCGACTTGAACTTTTTCAAGCCAGGCTTTTGGTCGGGGAAGAATTCATGTTCGAACTGTTTCTTGCCAAACCGCTTATGGGCATAAATATTCATCGATTTTCTGGGGAATTGCCGTGAATTACCTCCTGCCACACGCGTTTCGCACAATTGGTTGATAATGCTCTTGCTATCAGCGCTTTCGAAATATTCTATATTAATTGGTCGTCGCCAATTATTATGGTATTGGCGTTCATCGCTATTGTTGTTTGCAAAAATTCCGAGGCTTGAGTCATCTAAATTAAACGGAGCAGTGGAAATGGAGACGACAGGCATTGTCATTGCTCGGTTCAGGAAGATATATGAGTGCGTTGTAGATCTTGGCGAAAGCCAGCCTGTACAAAACAATTTAGCCCTAATGACTTTACTATCGCCAATAGTAATAGGTGAAGTATACTTCGTACTATTGGCAGTGGGCTCCACACCATTATCAGTGTAACGAATTTCAGTTCCTGACGGACAATTTTTAGGCAACTCCAATTTAAGTTGAAACGAGCTTCCGTTTGTCATTACTTTACCAAGCACACTAAATTTTGGCTCACCAAGGATGTGATCTGCTCCGCAGAATCCACCACGATTTAGATCCTCAGGAGTCGGAGTCAGTTCATAACCCCAAGTGCTGGAACCATTAGAAACGCGTCCATAGGCGATGTTTGGAGCCGGTTGTTTTGGCAGCGAATCCACCACACTTGCAGCCTGATCTAAGACTCCATTTTTAAAGAGGTATACCACACAGCCCTTGCCAGACTCCAGACGGAAATTAGTGTGAAGGCCTTTAGCCTCCTTGTCGCAGTAGACAAGTTTATAACTATAGGGAGCCATATCCACTGCGGGTAACTGCCACGCATTTACCGGTCTTTTACTACCGTCGATCTTTACACCAATTTTATAATTTGCCAGAGAAACAGTTTGCGACCCATTATTGTATAGTTCCACCCACGAATCAGGGTATTCCTTAACATCGTCCCTAATTAAGTCAACATTCGACTGCATCAATTCGTTGATGATGATCTGACCCATCACATTTGTAGCGGTTGAGAATACAACCAAAAGCAAAAATAATAAACGATTTCTCATTATTAATATATGAATCCTTAGTTTTGGGATGCAAAGGTACATATTAATTCTCTAAATAAATAATCTTTTGAGATTTTAATATAAAATTAACAAATGTGGTATCGTAAAAGACCTTCCATAGGACTACGAAGGACCGTGCCAAGGGGATAACCAAGGACATCAACAGCTTTGGCGAGCTGCTCACGATAATAATAGGCTATGCTACCAACGAACGACAAGGGCAAATCCTTACGGCCATAAGGAGTAATATGCAGGCGGATGAAGTCGGTGAAGTTCTGACAAACCAGAGCCTCAACAGCTGGATCACTGAGGTGGTTGCGAATGAATTCCGAGAGACTCGCAAGGAAGCGGTTGACGAGGGGTTGACGATATACACGGTCGATAATCTGAGGTAGTGAGAAACCTGTCTCATGTTCAAATTCAGTCTTCAATTCTTCTGACAAAATACCGGTATACAAATCATGGATGAAACGCTTTCCAAGTACAGCCCCACTCCCCTCATCACCAAGTATATAGCCCAAAGCGGGCGTATTCTTCAAGATACATTCACCATCATAAAGGCAAGAATTAGCACCTGTGCCTAAAATACTGGCAATTCCATAATTATGACCACATAAAGCACGGGCTGCACCAAGTAAATCACTGTGGGTTTCTACAGTTTCAACCTTTGGAAGCGACGCTCTGAGAAGATCTGCCATTGGAGCCTCCTGCTCGGGACGAACACCACTACCATAAAAATAGACACTCAAAGATGCTGTTTCGTCAGACCGACAAGCAGCGACACGATCCCTCACCTCCTTCAAAACCGACACCATCTGATGACGGTCTTGATGGTATGGATTCAAACCGCTCGTGGTGAATCTGATGTCAATCGTCGGACTGAGAAGAGCCCAGTCCGTCTTAGTGCTACCGCTGTCTGCAATGAGTATCATTTAACTGCTATTATTTGATTACGACTGCAAAAGTAAAAAAAAAAGGTCAAACAACAAAAAGATATGCGTGAATATTTGCTGGAATGAAAAAAAAAGCGTACCTTTGCAGTATGAAAAATGTCATTTCATTTAAATATCTATTTTGCCTGCTCGTCCTCCTCACGGGGATGACACAGGAGGCTGGCGCTGTGCTGAAGGAGAAGGACTTGAACCACACGTTGGAGATTTTGCAGACGGAACTGGAGCAATATAACACAGAGCTGAAGAGCCGCTCTGAGGTCATGAAGACCCGCAACAAACAGATTATCAACGAACTGGTGAGTGCCATGAAACGGGCAGACCAGAATGCACTGATGCTCTACTCTCAGCAGCAAGACAACGTGTTCGATCTCACCTATGCCTGTCATGAGGCCACAGAACAGTACCGGCAGTTCCACAGCCGACAGCTGCCCTTCACCACTTTTTTGGAACGCAGTAACAATGAGATTGCTCGCTACGACAGTCTGATTGGCAGCCTGAGGATGATGCCGGAGAGAGTGCTGAGTGTCAAAGGTACCATCCGCCGCGACTCATGTATCGCTCTTGCCACAAGCATCCGCTCGATGCTGGAGGACGGAGCCAGTCAACTGGCACAATACATTAGTTACTACAACCGCACAGAGCGGAGGTTGAGCAACCTTAACGACTATGCACAAAAACGTTATTCGGAGATTCAAACCAACATTTTCGTGAATGGCGGCAGTAACTATTTCTCGCTCCTGAGCCGCTTTGGTCGCAACTGGAACAACCTGACGGAGGCGGTGAAGAAGAAATATAGTCTGAACGCCAATGCCAACAGCGACTGGAGCAGTTACTGGATACTCGGCACCTTTGTGGCGATAGCAGTCTTTGTAGTAATTGCCATCATACTCAACCTGCTCTTCTTCCGGTTCTTTATGCCAAAAAGATTCAACACGGAAGACTTTCAGAAGAAGCGCACTCCTGTGATATTAGCCACCACGACTGTCACCTTCGCACTGATACAGGGATTGTTTGTGAACAATACGGGACAGAACTTCCTAGTGATGGCATCGGGACTGCTAGTAGAATATGCCTGGCTACTGGGTGTGATTCTTATCTCTCTCTTATTGCGAGTGAAAGGTGACCAGATACGCAGCGCTTTCCGCATTTATTCGCCACTGATAGTCATTGGATTCATCGTAATAGGCTGCCGTATCATACTCATCCCCAACGAATTGGTGAACCTTATGCTTCCACCTTTGCTGCTGCTCTGTGCGTTGTGGCAGTGGATAGTGATACGCAAGCATAAACGAAATGTGCCGCGGTCGGACATGTTCTACGCCTACATGTCACAGACGGTATTCGTGGCCTCCGTTTGCTGCTCGTGGGCTGGATACACTCTGTTGGCTGTACAACTGCTCATCTGGTGGATCATGCAGCTCACTTGCATATTGACCATCACCTGTATCAGTCTCTACATCAAGAACTATGCCCTGCGCCATGGTATGGCAAAGAAACCCATTACAAAGACATGGGGTTACCATCTGGCAGAACAGGTGATAATGCCTGTGTTGAGCGTGAACTCCGTGATGCTCAGTATTTACTGGGCTGCAAAGGTTTTCAATCTCAGTGATCTTTGCTGGAGGATATTCAACTACAACTTCATTGAACTGGAGAACCTGAAAGTGTCAATCTTCAAGTTGTCGGTAGTGATATGTTTGTGGTTCTTTTTCAGATATATTGCACGCACGATTATGGCCATTCTGCGGATGCACTTTGTAATGCGCGACCCGACAACGGCTGCATCGAGGGAGGTGATGGGAAAGAATGTCATACAAGTACTTGTGTGGGGCATCTGGCTGATGATATCACTGTCACTGCTAAGCATCAGCGTCACTTGGCTCGTGGCTATCTCAGGAGGACTGTCCACCGGTATCGGTTTCGCTTCGAAGGATATCATCGAGAACATTTACTATGGCGCCTCACTCATGGCTGGCCGCATCAAGGTGGGTGACTGGATAGAGGTGGACGGCACTAGGGGTAAGGTGAGGTCCATCAGTTACACGTCAACTATCGTGGACTCCATCTTCGGTGAAGTGATCACTTATCAGAACTCACAGCTCTTCAAGAGCAACTATAAGAATCTGACGCGTAACCATGGCTATGTACTAGCAGTCATCCCCTTCAGCGTGGCCTACGGCTCTGACCTGAAACAGGTAATAACGCTCATTGAGGATGCTATCAACGGACTGCGCATCCAAGGAGCGGACCGTTCGAAACCCGTGAAGTGCGTAGCTACAGAGATGGCCGACTCCGGCATCAACTTCAAGCTCTTCATTTGGGCCGAGGCGCCACGACGGTCGTATGTCATTAGCGACGCGCTGAAATGTATCTATGATACCCTTAACCAAAACGGCATCAATATACCGTTCCCGCAGAGAGACGTGCATATTGTCAAGGAATAATTAAAATTTTGTTATTTTCTTTGGTAGATTTAGGGAAATTGCGTAATTTTGCAAAGCAAAATGAATAAGAAAACAACCATCATTGCAGGTCCGTGCGTCATCGAGTCGGTAGAATTGCTTGACACGGTGGCGCGTAAGTTGGTGGAAATCAACACCAAACACGGTACAAGTATTATTTTCAAAGCTTCGTTCGACAAGGCCAACCGCACCTCCATAAGCTCCTTCAGAGGTCCCGGACTGGAGCGCGGTCTGCAGATGTTGGGCGACGTCAAGGCGAAATATGGGCTCAGGGTGCTTACCGACATCCATGAGTCGTGGCAGGCAAAGCCCGTGGGTGAGGTGTGCGACGTATTGCAGATACCAGCCTTTCTCTGCCGGCAGACCGACCTGCTGGTAGCTGCAGCAAAGACGGGGAGGACGGTGAACATTAAGAAGGCCCAGTTCCTCTCCGGGCGTGATATGCGATATCCTGTGGAGAAAGCCCGCCAAGCAGGGGCTGGAGAGGTGTGGTTGACGGAGCGCGGCAATATGATGGGATACAACAATCTTGTGGTCGACTTCCGCAACATCCCCGACATGCTTGAGATAGTGCCCATGGTGATCATGGATTGTACACACAGCGTACAGCGTCCCGGCGGCAGCGATGGTAAGACGGGCGGTGACCGTCGCTTCGTTCCCCAGATGGCCCTCGCAGCAAAAGCCTTCGGTGCGACAGGATACTTCTTCGAGGTGCACCCCAGCCCAGACGAGGGGCTTAGTGACGCAGCCAACATGCTCGAACTCGACAAGTTTGAAGAGCTGGTCGCAAAGCTGATTGAATAGTTCACGGTTTAGGATTGATAGCATATATAAAAGTGTTAACGAAGGATTTAGCCATACAGTGTTTTAAGGACGAGGCAGAGGCAGTGCTCGGCCTGATAAGCCAACTCGATGACAATTTCGAGCAGGCAGTCACGTTGATGTATGAGTGCAAGGGCAAGGTGATTGTGACCGGTGTCGGCAAAAGCGGACACATCGGAGCAAAGATTGCAGCCACGCTCTCTTCGACAGGCACCCCTTCCTTCTTCATCAACCCCCTCGACGTGTTCCATGGTGACCTCGGCGTGATGACGCCCGACGACGTAGTGCTGGCCATTTCCAACTCAGGACAGACCGACGAACTGCTACGGTTCATCCCCATGGTGCTGCATATGCACATACCTATCATAGGCATGAGCGGCAATCCCGGGTCACTCTTGGCAAAATACTCCACCTGCTTCTTGAATGTGGGTGTCGAGAAAGAGGCATGCCCGTTGAACCTTGCCCCGACCAGTTCCACGATGGCACAGATGGCCATGGGCGATGCGTTGGCTGTGGCCCTGATTGAGAAAAGGAATTTCCAGCCGCACGACTTCGCACAGTTTCACCCGGGAGGAGAGTTGGGGAAGAGACTGCTCACGACAGCACAGGACGTGATGCGGTCTGACGACATGCCCATTCTGCCGCCGGAGATGCATCTTGGTGAGGCAATCATCCTCGTGAGCAAGGGCAAGCTCGGACTTGGTATAGCAGAAGTCGACAACAAGATTGTCGGTCTGATTACCGACGGTGACATTCGCCGGGCTATGGAGAAATGGCAGGCAGAGTTCTTCGACCGGACCGTCAGTGACATCATGACGCGAACCCCAAAGACAGTCAAACCCGACACCAAGATTACGGAAATACAGAGAATTATGAACAAGTATAAGGTACACTCCGTGCTGGTGATCGATGATGATGACCATCTCTTGGGCGTAGTTGACCATTACTCATGTATGATTTAACCATAAATATAAGAATTATAGAAACAAGACGATATGAGGATTCTAAAGAAACTTTTGATTTTGATGTTGCTGCTACTGCCGCTGGCGGTTACAGCTGACTACTTGTTCAAGACGCTCGACGCGCGAGAAGGATTAACCTCAAGCCAGGTCAACTGCATCCTCAAGGACTCAAGGGGTTACGTCTGGTTCGGTACCCCGGCAGGGCTCTACCGCTTCGACGGCTACACATTCCGGAATTTCCAAAGTGACTCGCAGGACGGTTCCTCCCTGAACGACAGTTACATTAACTCCATCCAAGAGATGCTCGACGGCAACCTGCTCATCGAGACATCGTCGGGTTACTGTATCTACCACCCGCAGACGGAAACGTTCGAGCGCGATATGAAACAGACTTTTTCCAGGATGGGCATCGAGACCATACCCAGCATTGTCTACATTGACCGCCACAAGAACCTGTGGGGTTCCATACCCAACAAGGGCGTGGTCTGTTACAACCAGCAACAGCAGCTGCTCTATGAATTCGGTTACACCAACGATGCACAAGGCATACCTCAGGGTGTGGTATGTTCTATCAGCGAGTGCAGAGACGGTGCCGTCATCGTATATGACGACGGAAGACTTGTGTGCTGTGATGTCATGCACCAACAACATACCATATGGGCTACCGAAGGACTGCCTTCTCTGAAAAGCAGACACACGAAGTCGCTGAAAGTCTATGCCGATCAGATGGATAACATCTGGCTCTACGGACAAGGCACGCTCTACATGTATAATAAGAGCACTAACAGCTGGGACACTTCCATTGGGGCCTCTTTGGGACTGACGGGCATCGGTGTGGACCGGAACATCAATGGTATGGCTGGAGACCATAGTGGCAACATCTGGATCGGCAGCGACCAACTTGGGCTGATGAGGATGAACGTCAACACTCACGAAATAGAAAACGTTCAGCCACGCAATATCAACCAGAACCCACAGTTCATCGCAGAGAGAATCAGCATCCAGAGTGTCTATGTGGATGATACCGACCTTCTTTGGGTGGGAACAGAGAAGTCCGGCGTGGCATACTCCGGACAATACATCTATCGCTTCGGCTCACGCCACTATGGCGACGTTACTGCCATCGCACAAGATGCAAGTGGAAACATCTGGTACGGAACCAGCGACAAAGGTGTCATCGGATATGACGGTCCGCTGGCAAGCCTTAAAGTGTCGTGTATGGCGACAACTCCTGACGGAAGCCTGTGGGTAGGATCCAAACGTAACGGACTCACACGTATCAAGAACGGCACAGCGAAAGTCTACTCGTTGGCCACCGACAGTTCTACTACCCTCATCGACGACCATATTAATGCTCTCTGTACAGACAAGATAGGAAACCTGTGGATAGCCACCAATGGGGGTATGCAGGTGTACAATCCGAAGATGAACACCTTCTCGTCCTACACACGTGAGAACGGTAAACTGAGTACAAACAACATCACCAGCCTCTTTTATAACAAAAAGGGCAAGACCAACGACCTCTACATCGGTACTGCCGAGGGACTTGTCATCCTGAACCTCTCGACAACGGAGAAGACTGTTCTGACGGGTAATAAGGCTAACCTGAAATCATTCACCAACAACTATATCACCCAAGTACTTCAGGACTCTCGCGGGCTTATCTGGATAGGCACGCGTGAAGGTCTGAACATTCTGAATCTTGAAAACGACTCGCTGAACTACCTGACTGAGAAACAAGGACTGAGCAATAATAACGTCTGTGGTATAGCAGAGGATAAGAACCACAATATCTGGGTAACCACCAGCAGCGGAGTGAGCCGTATCGTCATACAGCGTAACCATGAAGAGGGAACCAACAACTACGGTCTTTATAACTATACCACTGCAGACGGTCTCCAGAGCAATGAGTTCAACCCAGGATCCATCATTACCAAGCAGGACGGCGATGTACTGCTTGGCGGCATCTACGGCGTGAACTGGGTCGTAGAGAAAGAGTCTGACAAGAATGCCCTGCCGCGAGTGATGCTCACTCAACTCTACATCGGTGAGGAAGAGATCATAACCGGACACATGTACAACGATCGTTTAGTACTGCCTCAGGCTCTCAACGAGACGAACAATCTGGAGTTGGGATACAACCAGAACACCTTCACCATCAAGTTCGCAGCAGGAAACTACAACCAGAGCGAGCGTCTGCAATTCATGTATTGGATGGAAGGTAAGGACGAAGACTGGCGCAACGGTAATGCCCTCACCCACGGTGTCACTTTCCGCGATCTTCCCAGCGGAAAATACACGCTTCACGTAAAGGCTGTCAGCGCTGAGGGTGCCGTCAGTAACCAGGAACGGACACTCGTCATCAAAATCGCACGCCACTGGCTTCTCTCATGGTGGATGATTATGGCGTATGCAATCTTGCTGATAGTGATTATTTACTTCTGGCGAGTTGGACTGAAACAAATCTCCGTCATCAAGGCCAGAAAGAAGGCTGTCATCAAGGAACTGGCATTACAGCGTGAGGAGATCAAGGCTGCCAGCGAGGATCTCCGACAGCCTATGGCGCGCATGACATCCATTATCGGCAACCTGTCTGAGAAAGAGAAATCATTGGAGGAACGCGAGCAACTCAACGCGCTTCACTCACAGATGCTGCAGATCATCACTCGTGTTACCGACATGCAGACTCACCTTGAGAACCCCGAAGAGAGAGCCAAGAACGCTGTCCACGACCGTCTGGAACTCAACGGCCGGGGAGAGATCAGCCTGTCAGACATCATCGGCGAGACGCTAACGTCGGATTCGACCATATCAAGGGCTGCACTCGACGCACCGACGATGAAGTACACCGTCATGATGATCGACGATAACGAGGAATTCCTGAAGTTCGCAACTTCTCGTTTCAAGTACATCTACAACTTCTTCGCCTTTTCAAGCACAGAGAAAGCTGCTGCAGACCTGGAGGAGATGCAGTGCGACCTCGTGGTCTGCAAACAGGATATGCCAGGCATCACCGGCAGTGACCTCTGCAACCAAATAAAGATGAACCCCAAGACCCAACGTGTGAAGTTTGTGCTGATGACAGAAGGAGTCCTGACACCTCAGGATATGAAATCACAGAATATCACCCTCTCTGCCGATGACTATCTCTCCAAGCCGTTCAATATGCAGGATGCTACCATGCGTTTCAACAAGATCCTCGGCCTCGGCCCCATCGAGATCAACAGCGACCTCATTGAAGGAGCCGAAACCCGTATGCTTGAAGACCGCAACTCCAGTATGACCACTGCTACGGAAAGTATCAACATGGGTGAGATCGACAAGACGAACAACGATCCGAACTTCATCCTTGCGGATGACCCGATGAACCGTGTTGACACGAAGATTGTCAAGCGTCAGGACAATCAACTGGTGACACAGCAACCCACCATAGAAGATGAGCCAGAATATCAGGAAGAGACACTCACCGACTACTCTATGCTCGATGCTATGGACCAGCAGCTGATGAAGAACATCGAACAGTACGTGATGCAGAACATGAGTCGCGGACAGATCAGCCTAGAAGAGATGGCCAGTGCTATGGGTATGGGACGCGTGCCCTTCTTCCACAGGATACGTAGCCTCACCAACAAGACGCCAGCCGAGTTGGTGCGTGACTTGCGTCTCAAGCATGCATGCATACTGTTGAAACGCACAAACATCAATATGAGCGAGTTGGCATCGAACATCGGATTCCTCACTGCCGAGAACTTCATCAACATCTTCCGCGAGAAGTTCGGTATGACGCCGCTCGAATACAGACTGAAACACAGGAAATGACACGTCTCAGAACATCAGCAGGAATCATCGCATTCCTGCTGATATCACTTAACACCATTGCACAGACCAGCGACTCTCTCATCATACGACAGATGAGTGAGATCGGTGTGCGCTTCACCCATGACAACGACGTGAAGTTGCTGATGTCGGGAAAAGAGAAGTTCGCAGATATGTTCGAGACCATCCGACAGGCCAAGAGCAGCATACATCTGGAATACTTCAACTTCCGTAACGACTCCATCGCAGGACTACTCTTCGATATCCTCCGCGAGAAACGTAAGGAAGGTGTAGAGGTGCGTGCCGCTTTCGACGGTTTCGGCAACGACTCCAACAACCAACCTCTCAAGAAGTCACATCTGAGTAAATTGCATGCCGACAGCATTGACATCCTTGAGTTCGACCCCATCCGTTTCCCCTGGGTGAATCATATCTGGCCCCGCGACCATCGTAAGATAGTGGTCATAGACGGAGAAATAGGCTATACTGGCGGCATGAACGTGGCCGATTACTACCTCGTGGGCACAGAACAGGTGGGTGAATGGCGGGACATGCACTGCCGTATTGAGGGACCGGCCGTCAATGAGCTGCAGAGGATTTTCGCACGCTTCTGGAAAAAGCTGGCGAAGGAAGAACTGAACGATCCCAAATATTACAATGCAAAACCTGCAGGTCATAAGACCGTAGGTATTGCCACGCGCGAGCCCAACGTGACGAACAAGATCATGCGACAGTTCTATATCAAAGCCCTCGACGGGGCCAAGGACTCCGTAAAGATAGTGAATCCATACTTCGTGCCGACACCATCGGTCATGAAGGCCCTGAAACGCTGTGTGGAACGGGGTGTGAAGGTCGACATCATCATGTCGTCGAAATACGACGTGCCGCTGGTGCCGGATGTCGTCTATTACAACCTACGCAAACTGATGAAGCGTGGTGCACATATCTGGCGTTACCGTCCAGGCTTCCATCACTCGAAGATCATGATGGTCGACGGTCGCTACTGTACTGTTGGAAGCACCAACCTTGATGCCCGCAGCCTGCGTTTCGACTTCGAGATCAACGCTATCATCATCGACAAGGGTGTGACGAGACAATTGGAGGACAAGTTCATCGAGGATACCAAGAACTGTGACTATCTGTCGGAAGAGGAATACCAGAAGAGTCGTACCGCGTGGAAGCGGTTCCGCGGATGGTTCGGGCATCTGCTCACCCCGTGGTTGTGAGCCTTCTCTCAGAGCACGCTGACCATCAGCTGCATCTCCGCTTCGGTGATGCCTTTGCTGAGAATCAGTTCCTTCTCATTGTCAATAATGAATTCGGCTTCTTGTTCTGTGATAGCCAGATATCGGTGGAAGCAGTCTATGGCCGCATCCACAGCCCCGTTGAACCAAAGGCAATAGCCGTTGTTCAGTAGGTCGTCGGCTACGACGTCTTCTACTGAGAGCAGTTCCCCATAGAGTTTCTCTGCCTGCTCATACTTCCCGTCGCAGGTTAGCGTCCACGCCAGCACACGCTTCACATTCTCGTCGTCCGAGTCCTCGTAGTTCAGGCGATATAGCAGCTGTCTGGCAGCTGCCGACTGCGACAGCTTCGTCAGACAGACAGCTTTGTTCAGTACGTAGTTCTTCTTCTCGGGCTGGAGCTCCAGGAGCTTCTCATAGGTGTCGATGGCCTGCTGATAGCAGCCGTCGGCAAAGAGGGCTCTGGCATAACCGACGAGGGCGCGTTCGCTGTCGGGCTGGAGGCGGAGGGCCTGCTCGTAGCAGGTCCTGACGTCGAGCTGCTTGCCCGCGACCTCTGGCAGACGGAATCCCTTCCTGCCTAGATGGCCCGCCAACATATAGAACTGGTAGTCCATTCTGTTCTCACCGTAGTTCTGGAGCATCCTCTCCGCATCGCGCAGCCTTCCCTTTTTCACAAGGAAGGCCGTCACCTCGTTGAAGTACGGTTCTATCTGTGTCTTCGAGAACACCTTTTTGGCGAGGAACAGATAGTCCTTGCGCTCGTCGTCGAATATATTTCTGAACTCCTTCCGTCGCGGAAATATCTTGAAGAAGCGGTACAGATCCTGCAAATAGGTACGGCGCATGTAGACGGCATTGTTTTTCTCCGTAGGATCGATACTATACATCACATCGTCGATACCGCTGCCGTTATCGAGCAACTCACGCATACTTTGCGGGATTCTTGCCATCACCTGACTGAAAGCAAACAGGAACGAGTATTTATCACTGTTACAGAAGGGTCCGCTTTTCATCATCTTTTGCAGGAACCGGCTGTTGTCGAGAGCCGCAGCCGCCGTCCCCACCTCAGGATGATCGGCGTAGAAGGGCACGAACCAGTTCGTGAGTTCCTGGAAGAAGGGGAATCCCTTCATCTTCGAGAATCCACCGAAATAGATGTCCGATCCCTGCTTCTGCATGTCGATCATCTTCTGGAAGCTGGCTTCAAGACGCTCCACGTCCTGCTCCGACTCCTCCGGATGCAGGATATCCCTCATCGGATCCTCCTCCTGCTCCTCAATGCCGTTTCGAGTGATACGGAAGCCCTGCTGTTTCATCAGGTCTGGCATGATCTCCTGATCAATGATGGCGTGATCTTTCTCGGCATTGATACAATAGATGATCTGTTTCTGGAGGGCGACGAGTTCCATACGGCACTGCTCGTCGTCGAGCAACTCCTGAACCAAGCGGATCTGCTCGGGGAATAGGCGGCGGCCCAACTCGTCGTCGAGGGCGAACACCCATCCCACGAGCGCACGCTGGCGCACGGCTTCATCAGCAGTCTTCCTATACACGTTGATCAGCATCCGGAACTTCGCCATATCGAAACATGCTATTGTCCCTAGCATCACGCCGGTCACCAGCAGCTGCTGGTCGATGCTGTCGGCAGTGGGCAACAGCAATATCTCTTCCATCGCCTCGGCAAAGCCGTCCGACCACATGCCCGAGGTGACGATATATCCGAAGAGCGTCTTCATCATCTGATGATGTGCTTTGTAGAGGGTTTGTTTCTTGGGCAGGGCCACGTGTGGCGGTTCAAGTGTTAGCACGGTCAGCTCCGACACGAAGTCTTCGAGCATCTCCCTGATGTGCTGGGCCGACCAGTCCCGTGCGGTGCTCAGTGCCTGCTGGCGCAGTGAGGTGAGATAGGTCGAGTGTCCCACGTCGTACCCCACTGCCGTATCGCCGTATAGCTGGTACATCCTGCGCAGCAGGTTATCATAAAGGTCAGCCATCTTGGCATCCTTGAAACCCCGCCGCCAGTAGTCGGTCATCAACTTGAAGTCATCGTTCACCGACGCCAGCTTGTCTTCATTGAGCTGTTGGGGATAGGCCGTCATGAAATTCTCCATCGCCATGATGGCCTCGCCCAGGTTTCTCCTCAGCAGCCACTCCCTCACCAGAGCCAGTGTCTCATTGCGGTTTTCCATCGTGTCTCCTCCTTATTTTTTCCCTAACCACTGACGGGCCCGCGCCACGTCCTCCTGTCTTGGTGCAGCCACATGGTCGTAGCGCAGCGAGTCGGGCAGCTGGCGAAGGGCCAGCTCGGACAGGTCGCAATACTTCATGATGATGTCGCTATAGTGTTTCACGCCATATGCGTTCAGCGAGTCGCAGGCCTTGTTGTATCCGTCAACCAAAGCTTTCAGCTGCCGCTGGCGGCTGGCCTCGCTCATGGCCATGCTGTCCTCGGCTATCACACCCATCCAGATGTCCTCGCGTCTGGAGTCGAGCAACACATGGTGCTTGCCCAAAAGGGCCTGTGTCAACTGCGGCTCTGTCAGCAACAGGGCATCCATCTCATTGTTCTCCAGCATGTCGAGCCGCACGTTCACGTCGTTCACCTGGATACGGAACACTCGCTCCGGCTTCAGCTTCGCACTGTCCACAGCCAGCTCGGCCATCAGGTCGGTCACCGAGTAGCGCGTCATAGCCACCATACGGTCGTCGAGGTGCTTCATCTCAGTGATGCGCTGGTTACGGTTGCCGATAAGCAGCCAGTAGGCGTTCGTCGCTGTCAGATACTTCAGTCTCAGCCCCTGTGCGGCCATCCGCTCCGTCCTCACCAGATCGCTGACGGCCAGCTCCACCCGTCCACGCTGGAGAGCCGTGTCGCAGTCCATCTGAGCCGAGAATCTCTTCAAACGAATGTCTACGGCAGTATCGAACATCAGCCTTTCCTCCGCCACGAACAGAGGCAGACAGTCGAGTGTCGGCAGCACCGCCACCTTCAAGGCCGCTGAGTCCTCGCGCAGGGCCTGCTGCTGCCGTTCATGCTTCAGCCGCTTCGTCTCCTCGTACGACATGCCGCATCCCACCAGGACCAGCAAACACCCCATCATGATGGGCCATATTCTCGTATATTTCATCCTATCTACTTAATTATCGCCTGCAAAGGTACTTATTTAAATTGAAAATATGATTGGCGGTAGCAAATTTTTCATTATTCACTATTCACTATTCACTTTTTTTTGTATCTTTGCACTCAATATGGCAAAAGACAAGATAGCATACGTTTGTTCCAACTGCGGCCAGGAGTCGCCGAAGTGGATAGGGAAATGTCCGGCTTGCGGACAGTGGAACACCTATAAGGAAATCCGTGTGGCGGGCGACACAGGCTCACAGGCGGCACGCTCCGCCGCAGCCAGCTTGCGCAGCGGCACGTCCTCGCATACGAAAGACAACCGCGTGCTGCGTCTCCGCGACATCTCCAACCACGATGATCCCCGCATCGACATGCACGACGAGGAACTGAACCGCGTGCTTGGCGGCGGCCTCGTGCCAGGCAGCATTGTCCTCCTCGGTGGAGAGCCGGGCATCGGCAAGTCCACCCTCTCCCTTCAGACCATGCTGAACCTCCCGGAGAAAAAAATCCTCTACGTCAGCGGCGAGGAATCGGCCCACCAACTCAAGATGCGCGCCAATCGCCTGTTGGAAACCGGGAAATCCGAGTACTCCGAGAAATCCGAGTACTCCGAGAAATCTGAGAAATCTGAGTACTCCGACAATCTCCTCATCTTGACTGAGAACTCCCTCGAATCGATCTTCGAACACATCAAGGCCGAACAGCCCGAGCTGGTGGTGATCGACTCCATCCAGACCATCATGACCGAGGATGTGGAGTCCTCCGCAGGCTCCATCGCCCAAGTGCGGGAATGCGCCTCTGCCCTACTCCGCTTCGCCAAATCCTCTGGCGTACCCGTCATACTCATCGGCCACATCACGAAAGAAGGTACACTCGCCGGCCCGAAGATTCTCGAACACATCGTCGACACGGTCATCCAGTTCGAGGGCGACCAGCACTACATGTACCGCATACTGCGCTCGATGAAGAACCGTTTTGGAAGCACCTCGGAACTGGGCATCTATGAGATGCAGCAAAACGGACTCCGACAGGTCTCTAACCCTTCCGAGTTGCTACTCACACAAGACCACGAAGGACTCTCCGGCATCGCCATCTCCTCGGCCATCGAGGGGGTACGTCCCTTCCTGCTTGAGACACAGGCCCTCGTCTCCACTGCTGCCTACGGAACGCCCCAGCGCTCTGCCACGGGCTTCGACCAACGTCGTCTGAACATGCTGCTGGCAGTCCTTGAAAAACGTGTAGGCTTCAAACTCATGCAGAAGGACGTCTTCATCAACATCGCCGGTGGCTTGCGTGTGACCGACCTCGCTATGGATCTCAGCGTCATAGCCGCTGTTCTCTCCTCCAACGTAGATACCCCGATTGACAACGGCTGGTGCATGTGTGGCGAGGTGGGACTTTCAGGTGAGGTACGCCCCGTGAACCGCATCGAGCAACGCATTGCCGAGGCCGAGAAGTTGGGCTTCACCGACATCATCATTCCCAAGTATAACCTCCAGGGCATCAACCAGAAGAAATTCCACATCGCCCTCCACCCTGTCCGCAAGGTCGAAGAAGCGCTCCGCGTCCTGTTTGGCTGATATTTGCAAACTCAGCCTTACATTATTTATAATTATACGCAAAAAAGATTTAAATATTCAATGTTCAATGTTCAATGTTCAATGTTTTTTAGTAACTTTGCACTCACTTTTGAACGGAGATTTATCACATTATTAATAATATTACAATTATGACTATCAACGAATTCAACTTTGCCGGTAAGAAGGCAATCGTACGTGTAGACTTCAACGTACCCCTCGATGAGAATGGTAAGATCACTGACGACACCCGTATCCGCGGTGCCCTTCCCACGCTGAAGAAGATTCTGGCCGATGGTGGTGCTACGATTATTATGTCGCACATGGGTAAGCCCAAAGGAAAGGTTAACCCCAAGCTGTCTCTCGGACAGATCCGTGAGGCTGTGGAGAAGGCCCTGGGTGTTCCTGTAGCATTCGCTCCCGACTGTGCTAAGGCTGCCGATGCCGCCAAGGCTCTGAAGATGGGTGAGGCTCTGCTGCTTGAGAACCTGCGCTACTATCCTGAGGAGGAAGGTAAGCCCGTTGGTATCGACAAGGCTGATCCTGCTTACGACGAAGCCAAGAAGGCCATGAAGGCTTCTCAGAAGGAGTTTGCCAAGACCCTCGCTTCTTACGCTGACTGCTATGTGATGGACGCCTTCGGTACTGCTCACCGTAAGCATGCCTCTACCGCTGTCATAGCCGACTACTTCGATGCTGATAACAAGATGCTCGGCCTGCTGATGGAGAAAGAAGTACAGGCTGTTGACAACGTGCTTTCAAACATCAAGCGTCCGTTCGTTGCCATCATGGGTGGTTCGAAGGTCTCTTCAAAGATCGGTATCATCGAGAACCTGCTCGGTAAGGTTGACAAGCTCATCCTCTGTGGTGGTATGACCTACACCTTCGCCAAGGCTCATGACGGTGAGATCGGTGACTCTATCGTGGAACTCGACAAGCTGGATGTGGCTCTGGGCGTTGAGGAGCTGGCCAAAAAGAACGGTGTGGAGCTTGTTCTTGGCAGTGACTGCACAGCCACCAATGGCCTCGACTTCGGCACTATGACCGTGAAGCCCGGTTCTGAGATCATCACCTGCCCCGCCAACAAGGTTCCCACTGGCTTCGAGGGCGTTGACGCCGGTCCCGCTTCTCAGGAGGATTTCCGCAAGGCCATCAAGGGTGCCAAGACCATCCTGTGGAACGGTCCTGCTGGTGTGTTCGAGTGCGACGACTTCACAGCCGGAAGCCGTGCCATCGGTGAAGCTATCGCCGAGGCTACTGCCGAGGGTGCTTTCTCTCTGATTGGCGGTGGCGACTCTGTGGCTTGTGTCAACAAGTTCGGTCTGGCCGATAAGGTTAGCTACATCTCTACCGGTGGTGGTGCTCTGCTTGAGGCCATCGAAGGCAAGGTTCTCCCCGGCGTAGCTGCAATCAAGGGTGAGTAAGCCTCAAGCGTGAATAATGAATCGTAGATTCTCTGTCTTTTTTTTCCTGCTGCTGTCACTGACGGCGGCAGGAAAAAATATTATATACGACCCGCAGGTGAAGTCGCTGCAGGCTGTCGTCAACAACAACTGGCAGGCGCTGCCCGTCATGAAGCTCAACTCCAACGACCGTCTCTATGTAGGCTTCGACGAGCTGTCGCACGACTACCACCGTTATATCCTCCACGTGGAGCGTTGCGAAGCCGACTGGACACCGTCAGAAGAACTGTTTGAGAGCGACTGGCTAACCGGCTTCAACGATAATATTATCGACGACTTCGAATACTCCATCAATACGACCGTCCCCTACACGCACTATCAGTTCTCGCTTCCGAACGCTCAGTGCAGCCTGAAGATGAGCGGCAACTATCGTCTGCACGTTCGCGAGGATGGCAGCAACGACGATGTCCTGACCGTTGAGATCATGGTCACAGAGCAGTCAATGCAACTGTCGATGGCCGTCACCACGAATACCGACATCGACACCAACGACTGTCACCAACAGTTGACCATGGCCGTAAATTACCGCAACATACAGGTAATCCGACCGGAAGAACAGATACAGACAGTAGTCATGCAGAACGGTCGTGAGGACAATTGTAGACGCAATGTCCGCCCCAGCTTCATCACCAACAACAGCCTCGAGTGGGGCCACGCACGAGAGCTGATCTTCGATGCAGGCAATGAGTACCGCAAATTTGAGGTGCTCGATCCCAGCCACCCTACAATGGGCATCGACTACATTCGCTGGGACGGTGACAACTATCAGGTGTTCCCCTTCCTCTGTGAACCACGCAACAACTATATCTACGACGAAGATGCAGACGGTGACTTCATGATCCGCAACAGCGACAATCGCGAGAACGATACCACCAGCGACTACGTCTGGGTGAACTACCGCCTCAAGGCCGATGCCCCGTCAGACGGCCACATCGTCATCGACGGACGCTGGACCACCGACTGCCATACTGACACCTACCGCATGGACTACGAGGCCGACACAGACCTCTTCACGGCCAGCATCCTGCAGAAACAGGGCTATTATTCCTACCAATATCTCTGGGAAGACGAGAACGGAACACGACATATTCTGCCCTCGGAAGGGAACTTCTACCAGACAGAGAACCGCTATCAGGCTTTCGTCTATTACAAAGAGACGGGAGGCCGCACCTGGCGCCTGGCTGCCTACGGACAAATCACGATTAACTAACTGCGTACCACCCGGCGCAGATTACTGTTCCTCTGGCGGTACACCTCGGGCGTGGCGCGATACTCACGATAGAACGTGGCAATGAAATAGTTGGGCGTCACAAAGCCGCACTCACTGGAGATTTCTTCCATATCCTTCTCCGTCGTCATCAGCAGTTGCTCCGCCTTTTTCAGCATCAAGATCTTGGCCAGCGGCCGCGGGTTCTTGAAGATATTGCCAAGCATCAACTGGTAAAACGGCTGCAGCTCCATCTTCGCCTCGGCACAGAGGTCGCGCATTGTCAGATGGCGGTCATCGCGCTCCAGCACCATCGGCATGATCTTCTCCATGACGTCGATGAACTCGGGCGTCAGTGCGTTCTGCAGGTTAGACTCAATACCCTTGTACTCCTCAGGCCCGGGCTCCAGCATCACCGTTCCATGTCTGGTGCAGTTCTCGGCAAAGTTACGGATGTTCCTGACCACTCCCCTCTCCTGGTTGTTACGCGCGGCACGCATGTTCACGTTCTTCACATAATAATAGATATTGATTCCGAGGAGTATGGCCAGCACCACTCCGAACAGCGACATCGCTCCCGTCGTGCGCCACCAGGGCTCATGCACGTTCACCACCCACATGTAGGGCTCAGTGTCCCACTTGTCGGGAATCATCGACGTTTGTACCTCGATATTGTATGTCCCCGGCTTCAGGGCCACCATCGGAAGGTGGAGCATGCCTTTGGAGTCCACGCGACCCCCAGAATTATAGGCCGTCAGAACCTGCCATGCTTCGTCGAGGCCGTTGATGCGCACCCGGTAGTAGGTCTGCTGCGGACGGAAATAGTTCAGGGCCGTGAAGGTCAGCGTCACGGAGTTCTGGTTATAGTCGAGGTCGATCTCAGCCGTCCGCGACAGGGCTTTACTCAGGATCACTTTCCCGTCGAGTTCCTCACCGGGCCTGATGACGTTGCCGTTCACCATCAGCCTGATGAGCTTCGGATAGATATCGTAGGATATGCCAGCATTTATGGTCGACATGTTGTTGGGGTTGAACTCCAGCACATGGTCAAGCATCTGCATGGAGATGGTGCCGTCATGGAATCTGACAGCCTTGCCATTGACGAACGACTCGCTGGGCACATTGTCCCAGGCATTGTAGCTGTTGATATATCGCAATTGGTCGTTCTCTATCAGCAGGCAACAGAGTCCGTAACTGGTACCCACCCAGATGTTATGCATGTCATCCTCCATGATGGTGTGGATCACGTTGTTCAGTAGACCGTCCTTACGGGTGTATACTGTAGGGAGGTTGTCTTTGGCGCTCTTGTAGACCTGCAGCCCCAACGATGTACCTACCCACTCCCATCCCCGGGAATCGCGATACACGCAGTTCACTCTCCTATTCCGGTAGGTTGTAGGCGGCTCCGGCATGTTGTCGAAGATATCCGCCATCACCTGGGCGTGTGGAGTGTCCCAAGTATAGACCTGAAATGGCGTCGCAAACGGACGGGAATAGAGCAGTCCTCGTCTCTCGGTGCCGATCCACATACCGCCCTGTTTGTCGAAGCACATGGCGTTGATATCCGTCAGCAGCTTTTCTCCGCTGGCCAACGTCAGTTCCTCCTTGTGATTCAACTCTTCCGTCTGCAGGTCGTACGTCCAGTAGCCGTAGGCCGAAGGGATATACAGAATGCTGTCCTTCTCGGCCAGGTTACTCAAGTAGTAAGGCGTCTTCAGCAAGGTCTTCCAGTGACGTTTCTCGATGTCAAACCTCAAGAGTATGCCCTCGTTTTGTCCGTTGCGGATCTGAAAGAGTCGGTCACCAACGGTCAATGTCACCGACGAACCGCCGTAGTGGCCTGCATCGTCCTTGCCGAACGCCCGACCCTCATACACCTTCTTCCCAATCTCCATGTCGGTTATCTCCAGTAGTCCGTTCTGGAAGAACAGCATCAGAAACTTGTCTTCATATATCTCCAGGTCCTGCAGGTTCAGGTCAGTGCGCACGGGCCATGTCTGCTGCGAGGCCACGTTATAGAGTCCTTTCGCCGTCAGCAGCCACACCACGTTCGTATGATCCACGAACAGATCCAGCACACGGTCCTCCATCCCGAATTCGCTGAAGACATCCTCGATTGACTCCACAAACCGCTCCGTCGTAAGGTTCACGCACGTCACACTATGGGTATTCTTCAGCCACATGTGGTGGAAACGGTCGAAATACAGGTGGTAGTTGCCCCAATAGTTGTCCAACGAATAGATATTCTCTGAAGTGGGGTCGATGAAATTGAAATTGTTGCCGTCGAAGAAGTTGATCTGGCCCATCGTCGTAATCACCAGTCTTCCTGACTTCGTACAGGCTATCGTCTGCGCGCTATTGTCTGACAGGCCGTTAGTGGCATTATAGACATAGAATCTGTCTCCTCCCGCCTGCATCTGCAGTGAGAACACCAGCTCCATGCACACCAAGACAAGCCCCAAATAGCTTCTACTATTCATAGTTTATTTGTTTCTGCTGCAAAGATACAAATAAGCGATGACAATACCAAATAAAAATGAATATTTTTGAGGATGGAAACGCCCATTCCGTACTTCTATTGTCCAAGAAAGATATCTAAATGAAAAAAGAGAGGAAAAATCCTCTCCTTCTGTGACTCCCGCGGGATTCAAACCCACAACCTTCTGATCCGTAGTCAGATGCTCTATTCAGTTGAGCTAGGGAGCCTCCTTATTGCATCCTTTTCGTTTTGCGGGTGCAAAGGTATGAACTTTTTTTGATTCTACCAAACATTTCCCCGACTTTTTTATATTTTTTAAATCTTCAGCTCCTTCAGGATCTCCGACATGCGCTGACGGTTCTTGATCTGCATGGGTACGAGCGGCAGACGGAGCACGTTCTGGATGAAGCCCATCTCAGACAGCATGGCCTTAACGCCGGCGGGGTTTCCGTCAACAAAGAGCAGGGAGAAAAGGTCGGTGAAGCGGTGGTGGATCTTACGGGCAGGATCGTATTCTCCACGCATCTGCAGACGAATCATCTTAGAGAACTCCTTTGGCAGGGCATTGCCAATGACGGAGATGACACCAACGGCACCGCAACTGACCATCGGGAAGGTCAAGGCATCGTCACCGGAGATGACGTCGAAATCGCGAGGCTTGTTCTTGATGATTTCATCGACCTGCTCCAGATTGCCGCTGGCCTCCTTGATGGCAACGATGTTCTCACAGTCGCGGGCCAGACGGACGGTAGTGGCGGCTTGCATGTTAACACCGGTACGGCCAGGCACGTTGTACATGACGATGGGGAGCTTGGTGGCTGCAGAGATGGCCTTGAAGTGCTGATAAAGACCTTCCTGGGAGGGTTTGTTGTAATACGGACAGATGCTCAGGATGCCGTTCACCCCACGGAAGTCGCCCGTCTTGAGCTCCTCTACGACGGCGGCGGTGTTATATCCGCCACAACCCATGAGGATGGGGACACGCCCGCGTACCTTATCCACAACCATGTCCTTGATCTTCAGTCTCTCCTCGGCACTCAACGTAGGTGTCTCACCCGTCGTGGCAAGGATGCAGAGGAAGTCGGCACCATTGTCCAACTGATATTCAACGAGCCGGAGAAGCGACTCATAATCAACGGAATAGTCTTCCTTAAATGGGGTGATGAGGGCGATACCAAGACCCTTGAAAATATTGCGTACCATACAGCCTAATTCTAAATTCGGGTGCAAAATTACTATTTTTTTTCAAAACATCATAGTTTTTTGCAATAAAAATCAAATTATCTCAACTCATCCCACCTTCTCTTACCGTAAGAGAAGGCCTCAAACCACTCCCAAAATCCCTCGCCAATCTCAGGCAAGGGACTTAACCGAAGAATCGCAGAAACCGACGATTCTTCGACTATTTTGGTAAGCCGGGACACGGCTTAAATTTTTATAAACTATTCAGTCTTGAAGAGGTCCTTGATGCCTCCTATGGATCCCAAGAGGTTCGTTGCCTCATATGGCAGGTAGACCGTCTTGGTCTTGTCGCCCTCGGCCAGTTCCTGCATCATCTGGATATACTTCTGTGCCAACAGGTAGTTAGCGGGATTAGTGGACTTGCCCACAGCCTCGGCAATCAGCTCGATGGCCTTTGCCTCGGCCTCGGCCTTGCGGATACGGGCCTGAGCCTCACCCTCTGCCTCAAGGATGGCCTGCTCCTTGGCGGCCTGAGCCTTGTTGACGATGGCGGTCTTCTCACCTTCGGAAGCCAGGATCTCAGCAGCCTTCTGTCCCTCGGAGGTCAAGATCTGCGCACGCTTGTTACGCTCTGCCTGCATCTGTTTCTCCATGGCGGTCAGCACCGAGTCGGGAGGCGTGATGTCCTGAAGCTCCACACGGTTCACCTTGACTCCCCACTTGTCGGTAGCATCATCGAGCACGGCAGAGAGCTTCTTGTTGATGGTGTCGCGAGAGGTCAGCGTCTCGTCGAGCTCCAGCTCACCGATGATGTTACGCAGCGTGGTCTGCGTCAGCTTCTCGATGGCGTTGGGCAGGTTGTTGATCTCGTAGGTGGCCTTGAAGGGGTCTACAATCTGAAAGTAGAGCAGGGCGTTGATCTCCGTCTGAACGTTATCCTTGGTAATCACGTTCTGCTTGGGGAAGTCATAGACCTGTTCACGCAGATCGATGGTGGTGGAGTACTGATACCGTCCGTGATTCAGCACCACGATGGACTTGGCACGGTCGATGAAGGGGATGATGATGTTGATACCTGGCTTCAGGGTGGCATAGTAGCGTCCGAGCCGCTCCACAATCTTGGTTTCCGACTGCGGGATGATCACGAGTGCCATCTTTGCGAACAGTATCACACAGATGACGATGGCAATGAATACATAAGTCATAATGTCCATAATTTAATTTACGATTTACTGATTTACGATTTACAATTTACTGATTTACGATTTACTGATTTACGATTTACGATTTGATAGACTCGACGGTGATGATGGTACTCTCGCGTCCGACGACACGGACGTTAGACCCCTCGGGAATGTCCTGCGTCTCGTTGGTGACCGCCTTCCAGATGTCACCGTCGATCTGCACACGACCGAAGCCGTCGGCCTTGACGGTCTCGACCACCCTACCCTGGCGGCCTAAGAGGGCGTCGGCATTGCTCACACGGTTGTCCTCGCCCTTATGCAGGTAGCGCTGGGCAAAGGGACGAAACCAGAAGAGGCTGATCAGCGTGAAGACGGCAAACATCAGCAGTTGCAGATAGATGCCTCCGCCCACTGCCGCCATGATGGCGGCGAAGACAGCCCCGATGGAGAAGCAGATGATGAAGAAGTCACCTGCCGTCAACTCCAGAATCAGACAGACAACGGCTATCACCGCCCACATCTGCCATAAGTGTTGTGCTAAATACTCAATCATATCATTTACAATTTTAAGATTTACAATTTACAATTTATTTATTCATTTGGTTCATTTTTCGATTTATAGTGAGAGGATGAAATCGTCCCAATCCTTCGATGATCCCTTTTGTCCGAAGACCTTCTGATACAGTCGGCTGCGGGTTGACGCCACGCTCTCTTTCGAATGGGCCGTCAGCAGGGCGATATCCTTCGGTTGAACCCTCACCTTGATGAGCAGACTGACGTGATAGTCCTGTTCCGACATGCGGTAAAGACTGTATAATTTCTCTGTGAAGCCCGTATAGATGCTGTTTACCATCTCTGCCAACGCCGTCCAGTCGTGATGCGACAGGCTGCGACCACCATTCAGGCATTCCTGGATACGATGGTAGATGTCTGAGGAGAAGATGACCGTCTCGGCCTGCTGGCGTTTCTCGTTCTCAAGCATCGCCACCTTATTATTATAATAGAGGGTGGCTTTCTTCTCTTCCAGTTCCAGACGTAACAACGAGTTCTCGTCACCCAACTTCCGGAGCAGCGTCTCCAGTTCACGGATCTTCTCCTCGTTCTGGGCAATGCTCTGCTGACTCTGGGCCTCCTGTTGCGCCTGCATCATGCGAATCTTATCAAGACGCTCCTGTAAGACAATCACCTTGCGGCGGCTGTTCTGTACAGTGACCACGAAAAGCACTGCGTAAAGCACGATTCCTATGAGTATTTCGTAAATCATAGCGCAAAGGTAAACAGAAATTCCGAATCTG